>ERZ1034569.26-NODE-26-length-48680-cov-11.358067_pt1 | contig 48680 bp, 45 predicted proteins | sample MGYA00520706_ERZ1034569 | MGnify/ENA primary metagenome ERZ1034569 (study PRJEB33760, sample SAMEA4777722) | hypersaline lake metagenome | biome: hypersaline environment; feature: brines | place: Spain | collected 2014-08 | depth 0 m ...
GGCCCACCAAGACACACCACCGAGCGAGAGGGACTCCCGTCCGAGAGGCGGGCTTGCAATGACAAGGGTTCGTCTAGCTCACCAGCGGTGGGAGCGGGGACGGAGCCGGAGACCGGTGACGCGAACACGTCTTGAAACCTCAATCAAGCATCTTGTTGGGATTCCACCTACGGTGGAAGCCCCGCCGTGAACGGCGGGTGAGGATGTCACCATTGGTGCACTGCCGTGCTTGCGAGAATTGTAAAATAACTTACAGATAAAACAGAGCACGTATCCTGCAGTCTGCTCATCAAGTAGTTACTGAACACCACAGGAGCCCTCATACTACCCGAGGGACACGTGAAAATACAGTTGAACAGGTCTGCAATCGATATGGTTCCACAGCGAGCAGGCCAGACGGGCCTCGATATTGAAATGGTTGATTAAGCAGTGTTTTAGAAGTCTGGCAGATCCTCCGGTGGGGAATACTCTGACTCCCATGTGATGTAGTCCGATTTCAGTATCTCACACGTCAGTTGTCCTAACTCAGTCAACCCAGCGTTGATACTTGAGACAGTTTTCCATGATTCGAGCGCATCGTGAAGATTCCGTTCTTTCCAGTCTTCTGGTAACCCGGGCGCATGATATCCGACTCGATCCGCGAAATCATCCCAGAAAAAGTCAAACTGCGAGAGGAGATTCAAGTCCATAACGATCTTCCATTCAGTTCGAGTCATTGATGTTTCAGCACTCCAAGATGAAAACGCATCATCCCATGCTCCATGAACCAGGAGTTCTTCTATCTCTTCACGCCGATAGTCGGTGTCTCCGATGACCTCAGCGTCCTCATATTCACTTGGATCGACAGAGTTCTGTAGCCCTGGTGGGTCTGGCGTTGATACGGAGAGAGTCATGTGTGAACCAATACATCACTGCTAATAAGATTCATGTCGCTCTATCACGCTCACTCGAAAAGTGTCTCGGGCGACCCTTCATTCGGTATCAAACGCATCAAGTGGCTGTCCTGCAGAGTCGAGTACAGCATCAGATATCGAAATTCGTGATTCAGTTCGAACCGCAAGTGCGACGGCGTCGCTTGGTCTCACATCGAATACATGTTTTGTCTTTTGTCCATTGTGATATCGCTCTACATCCAGTTTTGCGTAGAAAGTCCCGTCAGCGATGTCATCGATCCTGACTCCGTCAATCGCACCACCAAATTCAGTGAGTAAAGTAACGAATAAATCATGTGTGAGTGGTCGTTCAAATGGTTCTTCCGAGAGTGCGAGTTGAATCGCGCGGGCTTGATCCATTGTGACCGCAATCGGCATCAGTTCGTCGCGGGCTTCTAAAACAACGGCTGGGATTTCGTCCTCTTCGTCCCTGAGCCCAACTCCAACACCGGCGACTTCAGCCGTGTGAATCATACCCATGATTGTTGCTACAGATATGAAGCTTTGTTGAAATTCTGAGAGGGAAGGCCATCGGCGTGCTGCTTAATCAACTTTTTTAGCTAATTTCAGGCGCTAAGCCCCCTTCCTCAAGGAGCAACGCAGGGAGCGAAGCGACCGAGTAGCGCAGTAGGGAGGGGATACAGTGCCGTCATTATTGTTCATACGTCTTCCTTGTGCCGTCCCACAGACCCACGGGCCGATGCGTTTCTGTTGATATAATGTTTAAACGCAATTGATGGACAGACACGAAATTGAAGGCCACGAAGTCATTCAGGGCGAGGTGAAAGCCACTGGCAACGGCGCACACGTCCTCGTTCCCAAAAACTGGCGTGGCGCAGACGTGAAAATCGTCCGAACATCCGTCCCAGACGAGTAACCGATGCACTACGCTTACAGGTTCCGACTCAAGCCAACAGCCGAACAGCGTGAGTTGTTGGATTACCACCGGGACACCTGTAGGCAACTCTACAAGCGCTCGGAGCGTTTACCGAGATCCCCGAATCGGCAGGTACTCTCAATCAACAACTGCGACAACTCCGCGACCAACTCACCGACCTCAAAGACTGGTGGGACGAATTGAACGACCTGTACGCAACAGTCGCACAGGCCGCAGTCATGCGGATCAAGGACAGCATCAAAGCACTGTCTGAACTGAAAAACAAAGGCTACAACGTCGGCAGTCTCAACTGGAAGGCACCCAGCGACTTCCGCAGTTTCACTTACGTCCAGTCTGGCTTCGAGTTCGACAACAAGAACGGTCAGACTGTGCTCTCACTGTCGAAACTCGCGGATATTCCAATAGAGTGCCACCGAGACATCCCAGATCAGGAAAGCGTCAAAGAAGTCACGCTGAAAAAAGAACCGACTGGAAAGTGGCACGCCTCCTTCGCCGTTGACGACAAAGAGGAACCCGCCAAACCGTCGTTGGAGGAGACTGACGCCGACAACATGGTTGGCATCGACGTGGGGATTCTGAAGTATGTCCACGACACTGACGGCACAGCAGTCGGCTCACTCGACCTCTCGGAAGAACGCGACAGGCTTGAACGAGAGCAAGAGCATAACTCGAACAACTGGGAGAAGCAACGGCAGACGGTCGCAGAGTGCCACCAGCAAATCAAGCGCAAGCGGCGTGACTTCTTGCACACACTCTCAAACGACTACGCTCGAGAGTACGAACTGGTGGTCGTCGAAGACCTCGACGTGAAAGAGATGCTGGAATCACCGCGAAACAGCCGCAACACAGCAGCAGCGGCGTGGAACATTCTTTCTCGCGGTCTTGAAGACGTAGGGGTGGTTCACTCCGAACGAACGCCTGTGGAGACTGCGCTCCCTGTGGACACTGCGGCTGTGTCTGCAAAGCGCGTCGTGGAAGCAGGAAGCCCCTGCCTCAAGGAACGAGCGGCTACGCCGCGAGTGAGTAGGCAGGGGTAGTTCACATGCACGCAACACCAACTCAGTAATTGGGGCAGGGCCAACTCTAAACGGCTAAGTGCGCCGATACAGCTCGCTCCATAGTCGGACACAAAAGCGATGAGTCACTAAACCGGCGGAAATTGTATCACACAATACACTCCTTTGAGCGTTCGACATGCGTAAAGGGAGTGCCCTAATAACTGTGTCTAATGGGATCAGGGGCGGATGAATCAGGAAGTATTCAGATTATCGGAACAGCACACGTTTCTCAAGAGAGCGCTGACGAAGTTCAGTCAGTTATCACAGAGGAACGCCCGGATATCGTTGCTGTTGAATTAGATGAAAGCCGCTACCGACAGCTCAAGGGTGAACAAACTGAGGATTTATCAACTGCAGACATACTGCGGGGTAATACTGTTTTCCAGTTTCTCGCGTACTGGATGCTCTCATACATACAGACTAGACTGGGTGATCGGTTTGACGTTTCACCTGGCGCTGATATGCTCGCCGCAATTGAGACTGCTGAGGCACAGAACGCAGACGTAGCGCTAGTAGATCGAGACATCAACGAGACAATACGACGGTTTTGGAATCGGATGCGTCTACGGGAGAAATTTCAGCTATTATTCGGATTGTTAGCTGGAGGACTCGATTCAGTTGGTGTCGGTATCGGATTTGGAATCATTGGGGGGCTCATTATTGGGCCAATCATTGCGATTTTCGGAAGCTCGTTTGGTATTACCTCAGTGATCTTAACCAAAATCGCTGGAGGCGTCGTGTTGGGGGTAGCTGGTGGGGTTATGACGTGGGCTGTTATGCCCGGTGAGGTTGGCATTCCCCGGCAATTGGCGGTTGTCGGCATTGTCGGAGTTGTGGTTGGTGGTGGTGGTAGTGTCCTGTTTGATGTTGCTACGGTCATCGGACAAATGCTCACTCCGTGGATTGCTGAAACAATTGGGAGTATCTCAATAGGGCTGTTCATCGGAGTCGTCAGTGGGACTGCTGTCAGTGGCCTGAGTCCATCACCTATGACTGGTCAAGAGGAATACACCGAATTGGATGTGAGTGAACTGACAGACACTGATGTGGTGAGCGCAATGATGCATGAGTTTCGACAGTTCTCTCCTGGGGGAGCATCGGCGCTCATTGATGAGCGTGATGCATATATCGCACATAAACTCATTCAGCTTCGTGCCTCCGGTGCTGATGTGATCGCTGTTGTTGGAGCGGGTCATCAAGAGGGAATTAACCAGTATCTCAACACACCTTCAGACCTCCCGCCGATGGAGACGCTCTCGGGAACTCAAGGGTCATCTATTCCGTGGGCAAAGATGATTGGGGGAATTATCTCTCTGACCGTCATCGCATTCTTCATTCTTATTGCACTATCATCCGCCGAGAATGAGATACTACTTCGCCTCTTTGGAGCGTGGTTTTTCATTAATGGCATTTTTGCAACAGGATTAGCTAAACTCGCAGGGGCGAAATGGAAATCATCGCTTGTCGGAGGAGCAGTTGCATGGCTCACCTCAATCAACCCGTTTCTGGCCCCTGGGTGGTTCGCTGGATACTTTGAGCTACAATATACCTCAGTGAACATTGCGGATATCAACCAGCTCAATCGGTTATTAACGAATGAAGAACTTGCTCTGAACGATTTAGTCAATCGAATGTTTCATGTGCCATTATTCAGGTTGATTATCATCGTTGCTGCTACGAATATTGGGAGCTTTATTGCTTCCGCGCTTTTTATTGCGTATCTTTTACCACTGTTTGCTCTTGACCTTGGAGGAGCACAAGGGATCTTAAATCTCTTGATTGAGGGAGCAAAAAACGGACTTGAGATTCTTTGGAAAGGGTTCAGATGAGATTTAAAGCCCGAGAGCTTGGTGATTTCTTCGCAGCGTGGATACTGTTGTCAGTCGCCTTTGCAATCTTCTTTGCAGGTGGCGGGAGTCAAGCATTACGCATTTTTCGGTCAGGTGATTTTATTACTCCAGTCATCGTCAGCCTTTTTACCGCCGGAATAGGATTTCTCTTCCACGAACTGGGTCACAAGTATGTGGCTGTGCGATTTGGGCAAAAAGCCACGTTTCGAGCAGAATATGGAATGCTGTTTGTTGCACTTATGAGTGCAGTGTTGGGATTTATATTCGCTGCCCCGGGTGCGGTGCACCACCGCGGAATGATCACTGAGCGGCAACATGGAATCATCGCTCTTGCAGGCCCGGCCACGAATGTCCTTCTTGCAGTTGGTTTTATTCCGGTATTTCTCTATGGAGGTACATTCAATAATGCATTGCTGAGATTCGTTGGTGGCCGCGGGTTAATCATTAATGTATTCTTAGCTGGATTCAATCTGCTCCCATTTGGGTCACTGGACGGGAAAGTCGTGTTTCAGTGGCATAAACCTGTGCACGTTGGCCTGCTTATTTCATTGCTGGGGTGTACGGTGTTCCTCTGGATCAATGGCATAGGAATATAGCGCCTTGTTTTCTCAATTTTATCTGTGCGTTCTCGGGTGGCGGTTCAGTCGTCTCACAGCTATGGATCATGCCCGTGACCAATTACAAGCGAAGTAATATGAAGTATGAGCAAGCCGGGAAAGATGATCTGCTCTGGTTTAGTGAACCCGCCACCTAACAGTGGCAAATACGCCGCTGGCAAAATAATGGCCAGATAAAACATAATTACTTGAGCGAACTGCTTGGCTTCAGTGAGCGTCTTTTTGAGTGCAGAGTTTTGGAGGAATTGCGTCTTAGATTGCCGGGGTACGTTCGACATGTGTTATTGTCAATGAGAAAGTCCATGCACATATAAACTGACGAGCATTTGCATCATTTGTAACTCTTCATCCACTCAAAGCCGGTAAGGTGAACTTTTTATAATCGGAGCAGATGCGCTCAAAACTTTTATCGAGTTGTCTCATATTTTCATACAGCATATATCAATCCGTAACTTATCACTGTCGTAAGCGGTTCATGAAGTCACAGAATCTACCAAACTTTTCAACTCTCAGAAGTCCCATCTAATATGACCGATGATTCCTCGCCTTCCTCTGATGAGGAACTGACATATGCAAAAGCAGGAGTCGATATTGATGCAAGTGAATCTGCTACCGACGCACTATTACAGGCCGTCGGTGAAACACCAGGAGATTATGCTGGCCTCATTGATATTGGTAACCAGTATCTGGCAGTCACAACCGATGGGGTTGGAACGAAACTTCTCATCGCCGAGGCAATAGCTGAATACTCAACGATTGGTATCGACTGTGTGGCGATGAATGTCAACGACCTTGTGGCGGAGGGCGTCCGTCCAATCGGGTTTGTCGATTATCTGGCCGTTGATAATCCCAATGAAGAGATTGCCAGTCAAATTGGCGTCGGATTGCAAAGCGGTGCTGACCGAGCCGACATCTCACTTATTGGTGGAGAAACAGCAGTAATGCCAGAAGTGATCAATGGATTTGACCTTGCAGGAACATGTGTCGGGCTAGCTCCAAAGTCGGGTGTTCTGACACAGACAGCACAACCCGGTGATATCATTGCTGGGTTTCCATCATCAGGCATTCATTCTAATGGACTGACACTGGCTCGCAAAGCGATTCAAAAACAGTTTTCATACACAGATCAATACCCAGAATCACAGTACAACTCTATCGCAGAAGCACTGCTTGAACCGACTAAAATATACACGCACCTGTTAGAACCGATATATGAGACTGGCGTCCGCACGGCGGCACATATCACTGGTGGTGGGTGGACAAATCTTGAACGGATGGGTGAAAATACATATAATATCCATGACCCACTACCTGTCCCCTCAATTTTTGAACTCATCCAAGAGAGTGGGAACATAGACGATAGGGAAATGTATCGCACGTTCAACATGGGCATCGGGTTTGTGTGTGCGGGAGACCCAAGCGTGATTGACTCATTAGTTGCTAAAACTGACGGCGAGGTCATCGGCGAGGTTGATGTCGGAACGGGAGTGAAGATTGATGGAATGGTATTGTGAACGACCCTCACTGACTCGGAGGATAAATAAGGCGCATTATCGTATCAGACTCTTAATTCTGCCATTAACAGTTGTTGGTAATTTGATTTCTTTATGCGAAGCGGAACGGTTAACCGGACATCCCAGGTGAACCAACTGTGGCTTCGGATATAAACACTGGTCATATTTCCAACGACTGTTAAGAGAGGTATATTGATGCCACTCACGACGCGCTCTCTGAGGACATAGGAGAGAAGCGAATGGGAAGGAATCTGGGCCTCTTTCTCGGATGCAAAATGTCGTAAATTACACACGAGCGGCGACATCTGCTTCGGTAATAATGCCGACGGTGTTCCCATTCTTGACGACCAACACGGCATCGTGATGATCTAATGCAGAGTCAATTTCTTCAAGTGTTGCAGATGGCTCAACCGTTGTAGTCGCCTCCCGCATCACCTCTGCGACTGGTAGACTCCCGACATCGGCTTCTCTCTCCTGTGCATGTCGTATATCACTATTTGAGATAATACCGACCGGCCGGCCATCACGGATCACAGGGAGTTGTGAAAACCCTTCATCAAGCATGACATCTCGCGCTTGATGCACGGAGTCGTCTGGTTTGATACTCACGACCACTGAGTTCATGACCTCATCCGCTCTAATCACCTCACCCTCAGCCTCATCTAGTGCATTAACAATACGCCGGAGTGTCGAAAGTCTCGGATCCACGTCGCCACCTTCGATACGTGCAATAAGTGGTTGTGAGACACCAGCCATCTTCGCAAGACTACTCTGCGTTAATTCAAGCTCGGTTCGTTGCTCCCGGAGGTCCTGTGAGGTGGGAAGATCCATACAGTCGAATTACCCCAAGTTATATGAAAGTGTTTCGGGCGATAGTTTCGACAGAGAGGCCACATTGCGCTGCTGACATAGGTGAACCGCCTCACGATTACCAGGTTCAAAAGAGTCAATTGGACCCATCGCCAACGGCCTCGGAGTCAAGTGAAGTGGTTTGAGACGCAGAGCGTCTGGTCATCACAGATATCTTCGATTTCCAATCGGGAACAAAGCCAAGCGTTATCGGTGGTCTCATCGCATCATACCCGAGCTTAATCGAGATGACTCGATATCGAGTTACGTCCACGAGTCGGCGACCCCAATTTAGAGGGCTGGTTGACTGGCAGCCCATGTCTGACAACACTTGTGGTTACCAGTCAGTGAAAATATCTTGGGTCGCTAAGAATAAATCTCTGCAAATTTGTGAGCCGTCAGCTCTCTCCCTGAAAGGGTCGGGGCATCCGGCTCTGCAGCCGATGAAATGGCACGACAGAGTCGTCTTGAAGGATCTCAAGCCACTCAGTCTTTTCTTATTTACAAATAATTTCCGATTACCCATCACCACTCACTCTTCTTCAGCAGTCTCAGCAATATCGATCACAGTCAGTGGGACATCACGGAGTGCACCACCAACCTCGCTTTTAGCGATACGAGAAGCATGTTTCTCACCGTCAGCATTGAACACATCAATCTCAAGTAGAAGACCAACAAGTGCTGTGTCAGCGGCAATGAAAGCGGAATCGAATGGTTCGCCGCAGGCTGGACATGTTGTAACCCCAACTTCAACTTCTACATACTCTTTATCACGGTCATTAAGCCGCTTTCCAGCCTCACTCACAGCAACACCGATTGCATCGTCAATGTCATTCACATCACGAACCAGCCAGGCAGCCTCCATCGCAACAAGGTAATTGGTCATATGGAATAGAAATGACCCAGCGACCCAGTGTCTTGTGATTTGTTACTCCACAGTGTGAATAAATTATGCTCTTGCCACATATCGAAGAGTGGCTTTTATCACCACTCATCCCCTCACTATAATAATGCGTAATCCAGGCAATCAGAACCTCTCTGGACGAACTAACGAGCTCAATGACAACTCTGGACCAGTATTCGAGCCTGAGCTTGGTGAATTCCCAACAGAGGATGCACAAAGCGCTGAAATTGGCGATGCCGAGACAAAAACGGGAACGACGACAGTAGGGCTGAAAGCACAGGATAGTGTCGTATTAGCCACGGATATGCGTGCTAGCCTTGGACGGATGGTCTCTTCAAAGAACGTACAGAAGGTTGAAGAAATTCACCCGACTGGAGCATTAACAATCGCAGGGTCTGTTTCAGCAGCCCAATCGTTGATCAGCTCGGTCAGGGCAGAAGTTCGCCTATATGAAGCGCGCCGAGGTGAAGACATGAGCATGGAGGCACTTTCAACGATTTTGAGTAATTTCCTTCGTTCGGGCGGATTCTTTATTGTCCAACCAATACTCGGTGGGGTTGACTCCGACGGACCACACATTTATAGCATAGACCCAGCCGGGTCTGTGCTTGAAGAGGAGTACACAGTTACTGGGTCTGGTAGCCAGTATGCCCTTGGTGTGCTTGAGCAGGAGTACGGGGATGAACTAAGTGTTGAGAAAGCTCAGTCTGTTGCCGCGAAGGCAATCCAGAGTGCTGTTGAGCGAGATGTCGCTTCAGGCAACGGCATAAATATGTGTGTCGTTGATGAAGAAGGCGTTGAGATTACTCAACAAAAAGAGCTCGAAACGTTCCTGTAAGATGTCAATAGCTACATGAATGACTCTTCGGCTTTAGTCTGACAGTTATACACTCGGTCCGGTGTGGTAGCTAAATGCGTTTGCTCTCTCTCATCCGATACATACTCATCTACCTTGGACCACTATGGCGGTTGTCTCTGGCTGACGGCAGTGTTACTCTCCCGGAGCTTATCGGGTACGGCGGAGTTCCTGGGTTTGTACGGGTTGGCTGTGAACAATTCAATTTCATCCTCGTGTTGTGGAATACGGCTGAGACGCTGGTCTGATATCACGATTCTCAGCGGTCCCAGTCTGAGAATGAGCCTTCAAGTAGTGTGCTGCGCTGCTGAGAAATGTATTCTTGCTGCATCTCTGATATTGCCTCTGAAAAGGTCGCTCCGTGGGCAAGTTCGTCTTTTACTTGATCTATCTTCCACCCTGCGGGTGTTAAGCGATGATTGACTCGAAAGCGGAGTGGGTCTAAGTAAGAATCTGCCACAGTCGCAGAACATCCTGCAGATGTTAATCCATCCTTTGCATGCGCCAAAATATCAGTAAATATGCTCTCAGGTTCACTCTTTTCAACGCCATCATGGCACACCCACTGCAGGTTGGCATCAAGACCATCTTGAACAGCAGCATAGAAATTTTGCTTTGCAGTAGACCAGGACTGATTGATCACTGGATGTTCGCGCTGTGGGAGACTCTCCATGAGACCGGCGAAGAGAGCTTGAAGCGAAACTGAATCACGAACAGTTGGCTGTGCAGGAAGCGGCCGGAACTCGATGCGCGCGTTTGCAGAGGACCGTGTCTCACCGTCAAATACTGGTCGAACCCATCGCCAGTATGTGCCATGTTTCCGTCGAAGCGTAGCAAAGTTATCGTCAAATCGATTTCCACGCGGCACTGGCATCGGAACGATTGTTCCATCCGCTGCAACGCGGTCAATGGCGTCCTCAGTGTTCTCAAGATCGCGTGGAAACCGCACTTTTTTCATTTCATTCGTGTTGAGCACTGATTCAAAGACGGAGATACGGTTCTCTGCGTATCCATCTGCGAGGATCTGCTGTGGCTCTACTTCGTCGTATAGTTCTGGAGGAAAAAAAGGCGAATTGACGCTTAACGCTAGCACTGGTCCAGCGAGCCGTAGTGCGTAGTTGAAATATCTCGAAAGGTCGTTTGCGTATGCGACTTGAAAGTGTGGTTGAATTGACGTGATGAGTGACTCCGGCATGACCGTATCTGCCGACAAGCTAACGTGCGGAGCGTCAATTTGCATTGTGTTCGCCGCGAGTGGGCCGTTAGCCATCGCGTGATATCGCACTGCATTGCTCATGTTTGTAGCGATTCGGATACCATGGTCTTCGATGCTATCACAGAGATACCGTCGTGCTGACTCTCCAGTAGGTGCGACCGTCCATAGTCCATCGCTGACTAGCCGGATTCCCTCAGCTTTCGTGCAGTCGAGTGCTGCACGGAGGCGTGCTCTCACTTCTGATTCTTGAGCACTCAATCCCTCGGCATTGAGTGGTTGGGGACTGGTGAGCATCTCAGCGTTATGCAGTCCAAGCTCTCTCTCAAATCCAATCATATTCAACAAGCGACGGGGAACTCGCATCAAACTGGACGCTCTCTCGGAGTCTGAGCGAGTCCAGCGGCCGTCAGTAACTGCGTAGAATTCATACTCCAGCCCGATGATTGATTGATTGTTATCAAAGGTCCCTCGCTGTAGTTCATCCTTGACGTAATCTGCATCCTTTCGTGCCTGCTTTTCAAACTTGGCGGTTTCGACAGCGAGGGCATCACTGACATTGGCCGCCAGCTCCTCAGTCATATCCTCAACTGTGAAACCACGAGGCTTGAATCCCATGGATGTATATGTCTGTGATGAAACTGCAATAGACAGGTCCAAGAGTTCATGATGATTACTCTATTGTGTGGCTGACGTCTGACACACTCTCTGCACCCCATTCCTCAATAAGATGATTCACACTCCCATTTGCTCCCACTTCCGCAGCTGTTGCTAAACTCTCATGAATAAAGGAAATTCCACGAGAGACAGATGTCTGAAGAGACTCATTCTTGGCCAAGTTCGCGGCGACTGCACTTGCAAGCGTACACCCGGATCCATGGGTGCGTGTCGTCTCTATGTGTTCTGTTTCGTATACTGTCTGATCTGTGTCGGAGATTAATACATCTGTGGTGGTGCCATCACCGCTGTGAAGATGGCCACCCTTGAATAGTATCGCAGAGGCACCCCATTCAAAGAACTGCTCCGCTGCCCGAGTGCAGGCAGAAGGTGAATCTGGCCAGATTCCAGTCAATGTCTCAGTTTCCTCAGCGTTGGGTGTGACAACCGTTGCGTGATTAAACAGGTCTGTGTATGCGTCAACTGCCCCTGGTGCTAATAGCTGGTCACCCGACGTTGCGACCATCACCGGGTCAACAACAACAGGACCAGAGTACTGTTGTAGGCAATCATCTATCACTGTAATTGCTTCCCGTGTTGCTAACATTCCCAGTTTAATCGCATCAATCTCAATGTCGGTCATGACCGAGTTGAACTGTGACCGAATTTCTTCGGCAGGTAAGATGAATGTTGAATCCACTCCCTGGGTATTTTGGGCGGTCACGCCGACAATAACGCTTCCACCGTACACTCCAAATCGTGTCATCGTTTTGAGATCGGCCTGAATACCTGCCCCACCACTTGAGTCACTCGATGCAATAGTGAGTGCGTACGGAGAGTTTATCTTATCTTCAGTTGTCATTGTGTATTTCCAGCGATGTCGCTGATGATTCTTCTGTCAGTCTGTCTGTGGCTCATATCAGCTTTCGGTGAATTTTCGACGGCTCACTCTTGTAAGATCGGTGTTATGCGATTGCTATGCGAGTCGATCTTATCTGGAGAGAAGTTAGCAGCAGCATCACGAAACGCAGGTTCATAGCTGCCAGGCCCGTGCACGGTGCCATATTCGTCGACAGCAGCTTCTCCAGCGAGTCCGAAAGCTAGTGTTCCCGCAAGTGCTGCAGAGAGGTAGTCGTCGCTACCACCAGCAAATGCAGCAAGTGTCCCACCAAGCATGCATCCAGTTCCAACGACCGTACTCATCAGTTCGTCTCCAGCCGTGATTTCATATGTAGTCTGTGACGAGGCGACAATATCGGTCGCACCGGAGGCAACGACAATGGCGTCTATTTGTCTTGCACACGCCATCGCTGTTTCTGCAATTTCTGGATGGTCCCCAACGGATTCGACACCCTGTACATTTGCTTCCTTCCCCGCGATGGCTGCAATCTCTCCACGGTTACCATTAAGAATCGAAACCGGCAGGTCGTCGGCTAAGCGAGTTGCAATCCGAGTTCGGGTTTCTGTTGCACCAGCACCAACTGGGTCGATGACTAATGGAACATCATTCTGCCGGGCCGCTTCCCCCGCTCGAATCATGGCCTCTTCACCTGTTTCGCTCACCGTCCCCATATTGAGCAGGCAAGCACCAGATATGCTTACCATCTCGTCTAACTCTCGAATATCATCTGACATCACCGGGAGTCCTCCCCAGTGAAGAATGATGTTTGCAACCTGGTTCACAGTGACATTATTCGTGATTGCATTGACCAGCGGTTTTTCACGCTGCGTCTGTCGATGCTGTTCGCTAAGATTAGTGGGCGTGCTCATGAATGAACCTCCTCAGGGGATGTACTGCTGGATACGACCGCTTTATTCAACTGGACAGTGGCTGCACGGGGGTCATCGGCCTTTGTGATAGCTGAGATAACAGCGACCCCATCTGCGCCTGCCTCAATTACAGAGTGGGCCCTGTCTGGTGTAATACCACCAATGGCAACAATCGGGACCTCAACAGATTCGGCGATTTCTGTCAGTTTCGATTTACCAATTTCAGCCTCTGCATCATCAACATCCTTCGATGATGTCTGGTACACAGCACCAACTCCAAGATAATCCGCCCCAGCATCGACGGCTTCGGTCGCTGCTGAGACAGTTGATACGGATCGCCCGATAATGGCCGAGTTGCCGAGTACATCTCGAGCGGCCTTGACTGGAAGGTCATCATCGCCGAGATGCACTCCGTCTGCGTTTAGTGCTGCAGCAAGATCGACTCTATCGTTGATAATGAATGGGATACCGGCTTCTTCAGTCAGTGCGCGAATTTCTTTACCAATCGTATATCGTGATCGGATTGTTTCGTGCTTCTCACGAAGTTGCACAACGTCGATCCCTCCTTCAATTGCCTCAGACACAATTTCAGGCGTGCTCCGGTCACGAGAGTGACTCTTTTGGGTGACAAGATATGTGTCTACAGAGATATTCATGTGTGATATCGTACGGTAATACCCCAACTGCAAAGTTACTACTGATTCAGCTATCTCTTCTCAACTTAATAATTCGCAGGGCATTCAACGGCCACGAGGTCAAATAGTTCAAGAATCCCTGATTCTCCTCGTCACAGAGGACTGTATATCCCGTCTAACCCAGGGCTTGTGCATGGGCTCACTGTGTCTTCTCCAAGTCGGAGTTCTCTCAATATGACTCTCTCGAATTGCAGGCATTCACGAGTCAGTCACTCCGATCTGAGGAGCTGGTCGAGTGGCAGCCCATGACTCACAACAGTTGTGCTTGTTAGCCACTGCACTGCAATTCAATGAATCAGTCATGATTACTGTTTGCAACTTGAACCCGACAGCTGTCGGGTTTCCCGGCTCAAGCCGTTGGCTTTCGGCTTGAGACACCGTAGTCAGATAGCCCTTAGATTGCGGCCTGAGCGTGATTTTTTGCTCCCCAGCCTCGGAGCGATGGACGGGCTCGCCCTATTGGGTGACGAGAACCAAGTCTTTGCTCTGATCACATTTCGGTGGGTCGGAGCGTCAGTTTACGAGTCAAATTGAAAATCACTTCCTCAAGCGGTGAGCCTGCTAAGACAGGCGAGTACGGAGCGGTCGCTCAGATAATGTCCATCTCGTTCAATCTCGTTGGGAGGTACGTCTCGGTCACGAAGTCAAGCCCTCGTGCTGCGAGCGATTGCTGCTCTGCTTTCTTTTCAATGTCGAGTTGAATCTCAATCTGCTCTTCCCAATAGTCAGACATGAATCGCGGATCTTCCAGCTCGGACTCTAATGCATTTTTATCTGAGTCAGATAATGGGTCTGTTGGGAGGTCGTATTCAACGATATCAGTCGGCTGTATGCCGATAAATCGTGCTTCCGGGGTCGCAAGGTATTTCGAAAGATGTGCCGATTTGATCGAACCGTATGACACAGATCCATATATCCGATACGACCACGGATCGCCATCAGTAAATACCACAACAGGAACATGCAACTCGTCGTGAAGTCGCTTTGTAATGCGTCGTGTGGCGCGGGCTGGCTGTCCTTTGAGATGTACGATGAGACTATTATATGTCGTATCAAATCCGTTTTCGATCAGTCGATCTCTCATGCCGCCAGTCTCGACACACAGAATAAAATCCATGTCATGATCTAAGAATTCGATTGTATCTGGGTTATTTGGGATTTGATAGCCTCCCTCACCCACATCCTGCTGACAGTGGATCTCTCTCTCACCGCGGCGTGTTTGCTCGCGGATTTTGAGTGGGCCCATCAGGGTTGCTCCAGATTCCTCAGGCCGCATGTGGAAGTCCTCTCGTGTGACATCTGACACAATTTCCAGATCCTCAATCAATTGGTTAGATTCATCTTGATCAGAAAACTGTGCTTCTTCATTATCCCACGATTCAGAGAGATAGTACAATTCACGAAGTGTGGACGACCGGCCTTGTCTCAGTTGCTCAGCCAGAAAATCAATTGTATATGTCGCCTTTAGTAGCTTCCGAGCCCCTCTGACACTGTTGGCTGACCGGGTTGAAGTCCGGTCACCGTACACCCACACCTGTGAGTCCTCATCGAATACAATGTTTGTTTTTGTTCGGGTCGGAATGTCCATATGAGGAATATCCCCAGTAGCAAACTGGTCATAAAATTCTGCTGCTAAGTCTATAAGCTGTTCTTCTGCGAGTTCATCGTGTTGTGAGGTAGTCATATTACGATCTTGGTTTTGAATATGTATGGCTTAGACGTTGAGTGTCAGTTTTTCTGTCTCAATACCATCGATTTGAATGTCGAAGGTTGCATCCGATACAGCACGATAACTGAACTGAACAGTCTCGCCTGCTTTCACCGTGGGATTCCACGCAAGGAACCACTCTCCATCCATGTTAACGCTGTCTACGTCATCCGGCACGTTCTGCGGTTCGGCCGAAACGATTTCCGTAATTTCGAGTGTCTCGTTTCGGTCACTATGATTTCTTACTGTGAGTGTAACAGCAGTTTCCTCAATCTGCCGTTCGATACTCACATTATTCATGATACGAGCGAGTGCTGAGTCAATATCAGGCTCCTGTCGACCAGTCACCTCAGCAAGTTTGTGTGCCATCTCCGGCAGAATGCGACTCAATACATCCTGTTTTTTTCGCCGCTTCTGCATTGATCGCCGCTTATTCAGGAACGACTTTAGATCTCGCGACGCCTCTCGGACAGCGAGCTCAATTTCATTCTCGATAGCAGGAATGTTCGCCAGTGCATCTTTTGACTCGCTGGTGAACGGAACGTTCGTTGATGCCACATGAATCATCAGAACGATAGAATCCTGAGGAAGTCCAGACCCGCCTGGTTGGTTCAAGCCGTAATTTCGCCACCTAATCTGCTTTATGACGTCCGTTGTTGCACATGCGCCTTGCTGATACACCAGAGGGACTCGATTCGCAAATCGAAGTAGTCTCATACTCGTATTGTCTAACTGTCCACCGTAAGCGATGCCTGCCTCCACGACAAATGGATCGCCACCGTGTACCTCTGCATCGCGTGTCGCGGCAGCATAAAAATCAGCGTCGAATTCTTTACGCAGCCCTGCTTCAACAAGATCCTCAGATATCGGGGACAGACAGTTCGTTGGAGGAGCTAAGATATCTGTCTCGCGCATTGCCTCCAATAGCGATGATGCTGTATCTCGATCGTCACTGACAGCACTCACCTGTGGTACGGAGTCGTTGACTGTGTTCATTACATCCCAAAACGCTTCAGCGACATTGCCTCGCGCAGTTTCTCCGAACGTGATTTCCTGAGTTTCAAGCTGGTCTGCAGACCGGTTCACGTATTCAACGAGCACCTCGCGAGTCAGGCGGTGCTGCTGGTCGTGGTCTTGGAGCTTTGTTTCTAATCGAGTTGTCAGTCCATTCAGTGTCGATTCATCTTTTTGCTGACTTGTTGCCTGCTCAACCAACTCGAAAATATCGTCTGATAAATCAGCTGTCAACACTTGCCACATCGCGGTGTGTGCTCGCTGTCTCACAGTGGCCCCAAATGTGGTTCGATACTCATCCTCTATATCCTCCGCAATCGTTTCGATGATGGTCTGTAGTTGTTGATGAGTCGTTCGCTCACGAGACACGACGGTTTCAGTAATCTGTGTGGCGAACGCCTCCGTAGCATCAGCAGGTTTGTTTGCAACTGCGTCGATGATGGACTGTACTGCGTCATCAGTCGATGACTCTGGGATTGACCATCCGATTTCACGTCCGAAATATCGGTCCCGGAATCGATCAACAATACGCGTCGTGGTCTTTGTTCCAACTCGAGTAAATTCTGCTTGAAGGAAACCAGAGAGCGAGTACGACTCCGTCGATTCCAGCATTTTCAGTAGCGTCCCGAGCTCAACGCCATGCGGGTGTGGTCGGATTTCCTCAGTTTCTGCCGGTAATTCCGCACCGTCAACTCGGTCATACTGGATTGGATCAGAGATATTCGGTTCGTCAAGGGTAATCCGTGCGTGTGGATTAACGACTGCGGTGTGCTTAATGTAATCATGCAGTTGTTGTCTGGCGCGAAGGTTCGCCTCCATCTCAAGCTCAATCCGCGTGCCATGTGTTGGCGAGAGTTCTGATTCAGTGGGGTCTTGAGACATGCTTCGCTGTATCTCAGGCTCATTGGTGTCGGTATCGATAATCAACTCAAAGTACTGAGACTGGCTCGCACTCTGTGTTCGAGACGTGATCTTGGCAGGTTTCCCTGAGGTCAACTGCGAGTATAATACGGCTGCCGAGATTCCAATTCCTTGCTGTCCACGCGAGTTCTTCACGAAGACTGGAGCCTCATTCGCGATGATGAAATTCTCATCAGCACCAGTCGCACCAGGAACTGAGATATCATATACTGTATCCGGCTGAGCTACCTGGGTGACTTCCTGTATGGTTTCATTTCGAAGCGGAGAGCCTGGTGAGACATGATGACTACTTTGTGGACTCTGCTGTTGAGGACCATTCGTTTCGTGAGGACAGATCGTCAATGTATGTCCTGTGTCGGCATCTACGGCATCGGCTGTTGTGAGCTGTGGGGTAAGGCCTATCTGAGTACACAGCGTAGTGAGTTCGCGTAACAGATGGGCCGTCCCAACAGAAACCGACGCTTGTGGCACTGATTCATCTGAGACATCCACAGCGAACGCTTGCGCTACAAATGCTCGCTGAGCACTGGGGTGAACCTCAAACAGGAAGCCTGGAAGTGTATATCCATCGTCAGATGTACAACAGGTATCAAACATCTCAAACAATGACAGCGTCTGGCTGGATGCACTATTCACTGATATTGGCTGGCGGTGATCGGGAACGATTGCACCGCGAGAGGTAACATATGTGGCCAGCGAACGAGTCAGTGCCCGTTGTTCTGCCACTGAGAGTGATGATGCTGATCGAGACTCGTTAATGAGGCTCCTGAGTAATGTCTGGAGCCGATCTGGTGATGGATCAGTTGCGTCTTTCGCCTGCAGGCCTCCATCTGTACTGAGTGACTCTGTCGTGGTTTCACTGCACAGGGCCGCAACCGAACTCATTCGCTCCGTCGTATCGGATGCTGAAGATGATCCCACTGTTGGAATCTGCTTTGGGACCATAATCGAGTCACCTGTCTCAAGTTCACCCCCAGCGACTTCCTGAATGTCTCCAGAGTCAGAGAGACAAAAGAGACTGTGATCTCCAGTAACTGTCACTGTCCGACCGGCCGTTGTTTTGACCTCATACACCGCTGCTTCTGTCTCGTGCCGGATTGCAGTGGTCACCGGCTGCCATGATATTTGCTGTGTCTGCCGATTAAATGAAGGAACTGTGATATTGTCTGACACAGGTGCAACTGCTGCTGTTTGCTCGGGCAGGTAATTATCGCAGAAGTCTCCGATTGGAACGAACTCAACGCACCCATCTCGGTTAATGAGTAGAGATTGCGCACCGGGTAATGATTGCTCTCTTGCATGGAAACGTGACCCGTAGAGAAGTTTTCCAAATACCTTTGGGAGTTGCTCTTTCGTTATTCCCGGTCCGTTATCTTCGACAATAAGCGTATAATAACTGCCAGTCTCGCGAATCTCGACTGAGATATCTGGCCGTATTCCGGCTTCTTCTGTCGCATCCAACGCATTATCAACAGCCTCCTTGACTGCAGTGACCAGACCCCGAGCACCTGAGTCGAAGCCAAGCATGTGCTTATTCTTCTCGAAAAATTCAGCAATAGAAATTGAGCGTTGGCTCTCGGCCAACTCCGTGGCAATTTCCCCCTCTTTTTCATCGAGTGAGGATTGAAATGAGGTCATTTCGTGCCGCGAAATACCAGAGGGATACTTATGAACTGTTCGGGACTAATCGACACCGAAACCATGTGTCGCGCGCGTGCGAGGGTTTATCCAGTAACACATCATAAGTAGAGTAGATTCAAATGTCACATGAAACAGAGTACAGCGCCGGCCAGATACAGGTGCTAGAAGGGTTAGAAGCTGTTAGGAAACGGCCGGCAATGTACATCGGGTCGACGGACTCTCGTGGACTTCATCACTTGGTATACGAGGTTGTTGACAATGCGATCGATGAGGCACTCGCAGGGTATTGTGACAGTATCGAAGTAGTGCTTCATGAGGACGATTCAGTCTCAGTGCGCGACAACGGAAGAGGAATACCAGTTGATACGCACGAGCAGTACGACAGACCCGCAGTTGAAGTTATTATGACCGTTCTCCATGCCGGCGGAAAGTTCGATAGTAAATCGTACCAGGTATCGGGAGGGCTTCACGGCGTCGGTGTATCTGTGGTTAATGCGCTATCACGATGGTTAGAGGTCGAAATTAAGCGAGATGGCGCGCTCTGGCAGCATGTTTTTGATCACGGTGAACCGAAGCAAGAATCGTTTGAGCGAGTCCGAGATTTAGATTCCTCTGAAGAAACAGGAACTGAGATTCGATTTTGGCCGGACGGAGACATATTCGAGACGACTGAATTCGAATTTACAACCTTAGAGAACAGACTTCGAGAGCTGGCATTTCTCAACTCTGGAGTCGAAATATGCATTATCGACAAGGGAGAGAATGAAGAACAGTCATTTTGCTACAATGGCGGGATTAAAGAGTTCGTTCGATATTTAGACGAGACGAAAACTGTCATTCATGATGATGTAATCTATTATCAAGGAAGCGAGAACGATATCACTGTTGAGGTTGCATTGCAAGCGACCGACGAACTGCAAGGATCTATTCATGCCTTCGCAAACAATATCAATACGCGCGAGGGCGGAACACACCTCACAGGTTTCAAAACAGCGCTCACGAGAGTCGTCAATGATTACGCGAAGTCACATGATTTGCTTGGTGACTTCGATTCGTTGAAAGGCGAAGATGTCCGTGAAGGACTCACAGCAGTAATCTCTGTGAAACATCCTGATCCGCAGTTTGAAGGGCAGACAAAGACAAAACTCGGAAATAGCGAAGTCCGCGGGATTGTTGAATCGACAACACACGAGCAATTGGGAACATTCTTTGAGGAGAACCCGAAAACAGCGCGTGCTATCGTCTCAAAGGGCGTTGAGGCAGCAAAGGCTCGAAAAGCAGCCAAACAGGCCGAAGAGCTCACACGACGAAAGTCTGCACTCCAGTCGACATCGCTACCCGGAAAATTAGCTGACTGTCAAAACCGTGACCCGAGTGCATCAGAGCTGTTCGTTGTTGAAGGTGACTCCGCAGGTGGGTGCTTCACAGGGGCGACAGAGGTCGCACTTGCAGATGGAAACACAATGAGCTTCGAATCACTCGCACAGATGGACCTCGAAAACCAGACATACGAGTGTTTCACGGTCAAGAGCGATGGAAAAGTCGACACAGCTCCGATTCGCAATCCCCGTTGCACCAAGGAAGATCAGCCGCTTGTCGCTGTTGTATTGGCGAATGGTGAACGAATTGAGTGCACGCCAGATCACGAGTTCCTTCTTCGCAGTGGAACGTACTGTGAAGCACAGGAACTCGGTCCTGGGCAATCGCTCATGCCGTTGTATCTGGATGCCGACTCAAATCGTGATTCAAAAACACAGCTCTATCAACCATCGGAGGACGCTTGGAGCCCAGTTGCTGATATGTCTATCACAGAGCCTGAGATGATAGCCAGTCCGGAGTCAGAAGCGTCCGGTCCGCTTAATCACGCTGTTTCAAGAGTTGAAGAACTTGAGAAGACAGCAGATGTGTATGATGTTGAAGTCCCAGAAACACACAATTTTGCATTATCGAGTGGAGTATTTGTTCATAACAGCGCAAAGCAAGGCAGGGACCGGCGATTCCAGGCTATCTTACCAATCAAAGGTAAGATACTGAACGTTGAAAAACACCGTCTTGATCGAGTACTCGAAAATAATGAAGTTCGTGCACTGATTACTGCTTTAGGTGCTGGAGTGGGTGAGGAATTCGATATCGACCAGACAAGATACGAGCGGATCATACTGATGAGTGTTGATGGTGCAGAACACACCTTTGTTCGCGATGACTGCGGTCAGATTCACTTCATTGAGGTCGGCCCATTTATTGATGCTGTGTGCGAATCAAATGGTGATGGATATGATGGATATGAGGTGCTCTGCTTCAGTCGTGACAGTGGGCAGACAACGTTCAATCCGATAGATCAAGTCATTCGACATAAAATCGATGAGCAGCTATACGAGATTGAGACTCAAGAGGGTCGGTGCCTCCGCGTGACAGCATCGCATAGTGTGTTTACTTATACAGACGGTGAAATGGAACTGTCAAAAGGAGACGAGATTCGATCAGGAGACACTGTTGTTTCACCGCAGTCAGTTCCGCTCCGTAGCAATCTCGATCAGGCACTAATCACAAATGAGACGACAGTGTCCAGTCAATCGCCTGATAGCATCCCACCTGTAATAAATGCAGATGGCGGAACGACTGCAGGCAAGTCTCAGCAGATACATACAGTTCATACACAGACTCGTGAAGAATCAGCGGATAGGACGCTGGCCCCTCCAGTCGCTGAATTGCTCGGACTACTCAATGGTGAAGCTCCGACAGACGAGAAAGTCGATATTTCACTCGAAGCTTTCCGTAACCCTGAGATGGGAGTCACTCGGACTCAGAGACTTCTTGATAGCTTCGTTGACTCAGGTACCCCAGCTGAGGGGTATGAGGTACATGATGGCACTATCACAGTTACCAATGAAGGAATCATCGAGCAGATTCATGCGATAGCAGAATCAGCGTCGGTCCCCGGAAAGGTATCCGGTTTTCCGTCGGTGTTATTCAATACGACATCTGAGGCTCAATTCTCCTTCCTGCGGGGGTTACTCTGTCGTCGTGGAGATGTATCTCCAGACGGCATCAGGTGGCATGTACAATCAGACGCGATGGCGAGTGGTCTTATGTATCTTCTCTCAGCAAACGGAATTATTGCCTCTCGGGAGTCTGTTTCAAACGACGAGCAGGAAATCTGGGTCAGTAGTCGATCCGCACTCAATTCGATTCAGTCAGTATGGCAGGAATGTGCGAAAGCACACTCACAAAATCCAATTTCATCAGCAGGCAATACTGACTCACAAACGCAAGTGACAGATGATTTGATCGGAATGACTGTTGAGTCGGTTTCGCGGGTCTCTCCGACGGGGGAATACGTATATGACTTTTCGGTAAAGAGTGACGAGAACTTTATTGCCGGCACTGGCGGAATCTGTGCTCATAATACCGACGCTGACGTTGACGGAGCACATATCCGAACACTGCTGCTCACTCTTCTCTATCGACATATGCGGCCACTCGTTGAGGCGGGATACATATACGCGGCACAACCTCCATTATACCGGATTCGATACCGTGGGGAAACATATGATGCGATGTCTGCAGCAGAACGTGACCGTATCGTCCATGAAGTGTGTAATGATAATCCAACCCAAGTGCAACGATTCAAAGGTCTTGGCGAGATGAATCCAGAGCAACTCTGGGATACGACAATGAACCCGGAGAATCGAGTCTTGAAACAAATAACCGTCGAAGATGCTGCGACAGCTGACAAGATGTTCTCAGTGTTGATGGGCGACGCGGTTGAGCCCAGAAAAGAGTTCATCAAAGAGCATGCAACGGACGCAGAGTGGGTGGATATCTGATGAGCTCTGAATCATCAGACGACTACCACTTGGACAGCGATATCGCAGCAAATGTCGAAACATCGCGTATCGAGCAGGAAATGGAGCAGTCCTACATTGACTATGCGATGTCGGTCATTGCCGGGCGTGCGCTTCCTGACGTGAGAGATGGACTCAAACCAGTCCACCGCCGGATATTGTATGCCATGGAGGAGGCTGGAGTCACTGCTCGCTCCTCGCATCGAAAGTCATCATCAATCGTTGGTGAGACCATGGGTGATTATCACCCACATGGAGATTCCGCAATTTACGATACACTAGCCCGGATGGCCCAAGATTTTTCACTCCGGTATCCTCTGATTGATGGGCAGGGTAATTTTGGATCTGTCGATGGTGACCCGCCAGCAGCTATGCGATATACTGAGGCTCGTATGTCGCCAATAGCCGAAGAGTTGCTCTCAGATATCGACATGAGCACTGTCGATTTCCAGTCGAACTATGATGACCGGCTAGAAGAACCGGAGGTGTTGCCCGCGGCATTCCCAAATCTACTCGTCAATGGTTCCTCAGGTATTGCAGTCGGTATGTCAACAAACATTCCACCGCACAATCTCGGGGAGGTCATCGATGCTACGATTAGGCTTATCGAGGACCAAACGACGACAGTGGAGGAGTTGATGGAGCATGTCAAAGGTCCTGATTTCCCGACAGGAGCCAATATTGTCGGTCAAAACGCGATTCACAAAGCCTATAAAACTGGCCGTGGCCGATTGCGGGTTCGTGCGGAGTTCACCGTGAATGATGACTCAATCGTCATCAACGAATTGGCATTTCAGCAGAACAAGGCTCGACTTATCGAACGGATTGCTGACGATGTGAATGAGGGGAAGATAGAGGGGATTCGCGACCTTCGAGATGAATCCGACAGAGATGGAATTCGTGTGGTTGTCGAACTCAAACGAGGAGCAAATCCTGATATTGTAAAGAATCAGCTCCTGGAGCATCACTTGGAGAAAACGTTCGGCGTGATCAATCTTGCATTGGTTGATGGACAGCCACAGGTACTTACGCTCAAAGAAACGCTTCAGGCGTATCTTGAGCACCGGCGAACGGTTATCCAGCGACGATCTCAACACGAACTTGATGAGATGCGTAATCGTGCTCATATCTTGGAGGGCCGACTCACTGCGCTCGAGAAGATAGATGATGTTGTGAGAGTGATCCGGAATTCTGAGACTCGTGATAAGGCGAAAGCTGTCCTTCGTGGCGAAGATGAGGTGACCGTCGACGGGGAACCGCTCTCATCATTTTCGTTCTCTTCGGACCAAGCAGATCATATCGTCGCAATGCAGCTTGGTTCACTTACCTCTTTAGAGTCTGCAGAAATCAGAGACGAGTATGCATCGGTCAATTCCAGAATCGAACGGCTTGAAACGATACTCTCAGATGCAGATGAGTTAGATGCAGTCGTCAAGACAGAGTTGCGTGATATCAAAGACTCGTATGATGATGAGCGTCGAACCTCCATCATAGAGGATACGGGAAACGTCACTAATGAGGACCTGATCGCTGAGGAAAATGTCGTTGTTGTCGTCAGTGAGCAAGATTACATTAAGCGTATGCCACTGGACCGCTTCCGCTCACAGAACAGAGGTGGGAAAGGGATTATCGGTGCTTCGCTCAAAGACAGTGATCAGATCTCTTCGGTGTACGTCGCAAATACACACGATTATCTCCTGTATTTCACAACCCATGGGAAAGTGTATCAGCTCAAAACATACCAAATCCCGGAAATGTCTCGGACAGCGAGAGGGAAGTCGGCAGTGAATATACTCGAACTTGATGAAGACGAGCAAATCACGGCCGTTGTGAATACCGCAGATATGGATGCCGAACAAGATCGCTACCTGACGATGGCGACCAAAAACGGCTATGTCAAGCGGACGAAGGTTGGAGAATTCCAGAATATTCACCAGACAGGTATTATCGCAGTGAATCTGAGTGCAGATGATAAGTTAGTTGATGTTGAGGTGACGAGTGGGAAGCGAGACTTGCTTCTTGCGACCAGGTCTGGAATGGCAATCCGATTCAGCGAAAGCGAAGTTCGACCGATGGGACGGACTGCCCGGGGTGTCCGCGGAATCAAACTGGAAGATAACGACACAGTTGCAGCGTTAGCTGCAGTGCGTGAAACCCGCCACGAGTGGGTCTTGACCGTGACTGAGAATGGATACGGCAAACGAACCGATGTGCAACAGTACCGGAGACAGTCACGCAATGGAAAAGGACTGATTGACATTAAGACGAATGAGCGAAACGGAGACGTGTGTGAGTTAGAAACAGTCGGAACGCATGACGATGTTTTCGTAATGAGTGAGCAAGGGCAGATCCTTCGAACAGCTGTCGATGAGATATCGACGGTAAGTCGAAATACGATGGGTGTCATCATCATGAGACTCGATAATAGCGACACTGTGTCCAGTGTAGACGTACAGGAGATGACTCGCGAAGAAGGGAGCGAAACATAACTTCTCTCGTTATCATTGAATACGAGGCAGAAAATCGCGTTCTGAGCAGCCGGTAGCAGCATTCAGATACCCAGGGTGGATATATACTCGCACTGAGTCCTCGGACGCCAGTTTGGATGTACCGTTTCGAATAAAGAAGATCAAATTGCCATATTGATAGCACCTGCACTCAGGATGATGAAGAAATCTCTCCGGATTTATATGGCTCACAGACGCGTCTGACTCCTTCAGCAAACTCTATCTGCGGCTTCCACCCTGTTGCATCTCGTATCTTCGTTGCATCAGCCATCGTGTCGTGAACGTACACCTCAAGTGGGTTATCGACATATCTCGGCTCAACATTTGTGTTAAGTTCAGCGTTGATCATATCGATCATCGTGTTGAAATCATAGCTCTCTCCTGTGCCGAGATTATATATTCCCTGTAATTCGTGCTCAGCGGTTTGCTTAATCCCTCTGACGATATCATTGACATGTGTAAAATCACGTGTTTGTGATCCATCACCAAACACCCGTGGTCGTTCTCCGCGTGCAATTTTATCAGCGAACTGAGCTACGGTGTTCGCATACTCGCCTTTATGACCCTCTGCTCCTCCATATCCTTGATATACTGAAAAAAAACGGAGACCAGCAGTGTTCATTTGGTAGTGATTATGAAAATACTCCGCATATGTTTCTCGAGCCATTTTCGATGCCTCATAACATGTCCGCACCTCAGTGCTCATCGATTCAGGTGAGGGTGTCGTGCGTGATCCATAGATGGATGACGTTGATGCATATACAACTGTGTCGCAACCATCCCGTCGGGCTTGTTCAACCGCATTTACAAATCCCTCAATATTCACACGTGTTGCTTCGGCTTTATTTTCTTCTGCCATCGTATAAGATGAATATGCGGCGAGATGAAACAGAACATCAATATCAGTTGTAGGTAAAGACTCGTCTACGACACTCGCATTCTCAAATGAAACGTCACTCGCCAAGTTCTCTGGCGTGCCCAAATGCAGGTCGTCAACTGCAATCACCTCATTATTGCTGGCTAGGTGATTCGCCAAATTCGAACCAATAAATCCCGCGCCACCAGTAATAAGAACTCGCTTACCATTCATGATTTGAGTTCGACGTGGCCATCACAAAATCGTGTCGACTCAGCATCTTTTATTTATAATGGATAATAATACATAATGAGCGGACCATGTTATTTCCACTCATATGATGAGAAAGTGTCGATAGCATAAAGAGCATCGCCAATATATCACGTGATTAGTTGACAAATGTGTATGTCCATCGGATTTAAGATGGTCTGTAATCAAATATGATATATGTCATCTATCGAACTGACCTCAAGTCAAAAAACCATCCTCACCGCGTTGATTAATCTTCATGGTCAGTCAGAGAACGCTGTCAAAGGAGAAGAGATTGCCAAGGAGGTAAATCGAAATCCGGGCACGATTCGAAATCAAATGCAGAGTCTCAAAGCGCTTCAACTGGTTGAAGGAGTGCCGGGACCAAAGGGTGGATATAAGCCGACCGCAAATGCCTTTGAGGCCTTAGACGTTGATCGGATGGATGAGCCGGCATTCGTTCCGTTATATCACAAAGGCGAGGAAGTTGAGGATGCAAACGTTGAAGAAATTGACCTATCCTCAGTACATCACCCAGAACTCTGTCGAGCTGAAATCCACATCCAAGGATCGGTGAGAGAGTTTCAAGAAGGCGACAAGATGAGCGTAGGACCGACGCCGCTCTCGAAACTACTTGTGAAAGGTAGCATTGACGGAAAAGATGATACAAGCAATATTCTCATCCTAGAGATTAACGAAATGGAGGCGCCAGTTGAGTCTCCGAACCACTGATTGGCGTACTGTCTGTCAATCTTGGTGAGGTGGTTGACCAAGTTGATCTGTGTTTCTCCCTGTGATTACGTAGCACGGTCTGAGAACGGAGATTGAACCGATAATGGTCACATCCAACTCGTGATAGTGTGAACTTTTGTTTGTACAACTTTTACATGTTGCTCCAGGCACGCATAGCACGCTGCGTGCTCGCCACATCTGCAATCCACCGTGCAGCGATAGCTTTCTTCAATGTACGAGCCATTGGACCGCCAAACACAGTAACTGGGAACGAGCCAAGGACAGGGAATTTTACATCGTGAGCGACGGCCTCGTCTCCGACAGAGATCACCGTCCCCTTATCATCGTGATACCATGTTTTCAGTGGCCGGTCAGTGGCTGCCCGCGCAATGTTCTCCCCGGCGACTTCTGCTGCCTGCCAAGCTGCCTGTGCTGTCGGTGGAGCCACCTGATCTTCGCCCTGATCTATGAGTGCTGTATCACCGACGGCGAACACGTGCGGATTTGATGTCTGGAAGTCAGCACCCGTTTCGACTCGCGCTGATCGATCATCTTTGCTCACATCAACGTTGCTGATTTCTTTTTGTCCAGTGATTCCTCCGGTCCAGACGAGGGTATCATATGCGAGTTGTGTTGGATCCTGATCTTCGCTACCCCCGATATAGATGACATCTTCATCAACGCCTGAGATGAATTCACCGGTCATTATATTCACCCCTTTTTCCTCAAGACGCTCTCGGAGAGCTGTCTGTAATTCCGTGTCGTTACCAGGGAATATCTCATCAAGCCCTTCAACAAGAGTTATCTCCATAGGTGCACGCTTAGCATCCCGATACTCTGCAATTTCACCTGCCGTCTGGATACCAGATAATCCAGCTCCACCGATGACGATTTTTGCAGGATTCTGTTGTGTGGCGCTCTCTGCTGCCGATTTGACGTCGCTGTGAATTTCCTGTGCGTCATCTAGGCCTTTGAGTTGATGTGCGTGGCCCTGCAATCCATCAATACCATAGAACGCAGTTTCTGAGCCAACAGCCAGAAGAAGGTAGTCGTATGCAATATCAGATTGAGTATCTGTCTCCACAATCTGATTATCAATATCGACATTCGTCACCCGGTCGTGGATAAACTCTGTCTCTGGTTGCTTTACCTCATCGACCGGAATGACGACGTCCGATTCGATGCTTGGGTCTCGAATACAGCGATGTACTTCGTGTAGCACCAGGTGGTATTCGTGCTCAGATATCCACGTGATGTCGATAGAATTCCCAGCCACTTCTTCGAGCTTTTTTACTGCACCTGTGCCTGCATATCCAGACCCAACAATAACAGCCCGTGTGCTCATACATTTACTGAGCAGTCAGTGAATAAATCAACTACGGAGTCATATTCACGCCCTGAAGAGAGCTACTCCACCAGGCTACCTACGCGTAAACGGGTGGGTTAAGCATATTGAGAGAGCGTGCAAGAAGTGCGTCCCGCGGCCCGTTCGCTTTCGGTCGCAACAAGTGGCCTCACGAGACGCGCGTCGCAGTTGGCTTTCTTTCTTCGAGTCGTATTCGTCCTCTGTGAATGCGCTACCTGGATACAACACGATTCACCGCCGAGCGGGACGGCGGCGAAGTTACAGATTCCGAGCTCAACACCAGCCATCTCGTTACCCGGCGGTTTTAGCTCCGGGTCGACAGTGGTGCGACAGACGAATTGTAGTCGCCACTCGTCACGCTTGGAGACGGCGCGAACCGATTGAACTCGGTCAGGTCAACATCAGAGCGAATCTGATACTCGCACAGGGTTGAAGTGTAAAAAGTTTTCTTTGAGGTTGCGTCCTTCTTGAGAGCCGGACGCAGGCAATTTCGTGCTTGTGGCCGCCCGATTTGAACGACACGGTTGAACGCGGATGGGAGTCTCTGTCTTTGCGATCGCCGGGCGGTCAGGCACGGCCATCGCTGTTCCGACGCTTGCCGGAGTCGTTGAACACCTCAGCGAGTTCTTCGAGAACGCGCTGTACTCATTGGCATCACGACTCCGTCTTTCGAATGAACTGGACTGAGAGCGGAAATTCGTGTAGCGGTCGTGGCTTTGAGTTCCCCGTCGCCGGGAATTTCGCCCGTCTCGTCCCACTGTTGTTGTACGCCGCAGCGATATTCCAGACCTTTGAACCAGCCTGGGGTGGTCAAGATTGTTGTGAACGTGTTACTGGTTCGTGATGATGGCCTCGAAGGTTTGGGTTCTTTTCTGGTCAAAACTCCTCCTGCGTGCTGTCTTGTGACTCGTGTCGGTTGGCGTTGAGCATCTGTGGTGTGCCATCGACGGTGGATCGTATATGAGTTGTCGGATTCATCCTGACCCGGAGGCGCCAGGTATTCTCCTCAATTCTGTATACCCTCACGAACGGGTTAAAGACATGAATGGGTTCCAATGCGAACAATCGTGTTCAGCTTTTTTTTCATCCATCTTCGCGAGGAGGTGGAGAGCTAACGATGCAGTTTCAGTTGCATCCCATTGGTGGCTGATTGTATCGACACGGTCTGGGTCGCCTGGGAGGAGAACTCGAGGAGCAACATCGTCGGCGGAGAGCTTGAGATGATACTGCTCTTCATCGTTGGGATTCTCGCTATCGTTCATACACGATTATGATCTGCTTCACTCTTAATATGTGAACTCAGTATAGTGGAACTCAACCCAAGGGGCTCTCAACTGCTGTCAAATACAGTGAGAATTAGTATGTTATAGTATGTAATGAGACATAATGAATCAAGCCTCAGATGAGCCTCGTAATACTCATTGTTCAAGATGCAAATTCGAGGACTTGAACGCACTGTACTACCTGAATACGGTTGCAAAGGAATACCCGAATCTGCTGAAAAAGCATACAACGCGGGGTTGAAGCGGAAGGCACGAATCCACAGTCAGCGCAAAAAGGCACTATACGGCCTCAAATGTGTTATATTAGGTGAGCTTATCGAACCCAACCAAGTCCTCGCACTTGCACTCGCCTACGACGTGGACGCCATTGTTCACGAGGATTTGCGCTCGCTCCCTCCGCCAAGTGACGAAGGTGCGTTGTCGTGGGAGTTGTCATCGTGGGCACGACGGGACGTTATCGAGAACATCGAGTATCGGGCAGCAAGTGCTGGTCTCGCTGTCGAGCGAGTTTACCCAGCGGGGACGAGTCGGTCGTGTCCTCGGTGTGATTCGACCGGTCACACCTGCAAGTCCCCCGACCACCAGCAAGAACACTGGTGGGGCGGGCACTTCCGGTGTGACAATACCCGGTGTGGGTTCGAGGGCGACCGCGACTATATCGGGGCACTGAACGTGGCTCGCGTGTTCTTCAGCGAGACGGACGAGCTAGCCCACGGTTTCACGTCCTCCTACACGGGGGGTTCTGAAATCGTGCTAGCCGGCCGTTCCGCTGGCACGCGGCTCACGTTCGGAACTGGCATCGTCGCCTACGAACCCGAACAGGCAGCGGCGACCACTGGTGGTGGGTCGGCTGTCATAGCGCCCGCTGTCGCCGTGCCCGAGTCGAAAACAGATGGTAGTAGTAGATGTGGCCCAGTCGTCCAACAGTGTCCCGTTTCTGACGGTGTGCGACTGAAAGCTGCTGAAAATTGGAACGGTCACTCTGGTAGCATATCAGCAGTCATCGTTTGCGGGAAGAGTTCTTCAAGCGTGTAAGTTACTGTTTGGTCGTTGCCACCATCACAAATTATCTCAAATCCACCATCGACAAATTCAGACAATGTCTGGCGACATCGGCCACACGGAGTTACTGCATCCCGAGATGCAGATGAGACTGCTAATCGCGTGAACGAGTCTTTCCCTTGCTTAATCGCGTCCGCGATAGCGACTTCCTCTGCATGAAGCGCATTCGAATAATTAACGTTTTCAATGTTGCATCCGGTGAAAATCTGGCCGTCGGCTGCCTCGATTGCAGCACCAACAGGGTACTCAGAGTACGGCACGTATGCCTCTTCGTGTGCCTCTCGTGCGCGCTGAACTAAGTGTGAGTTCATACGTATAGAAGCACGGGGTGATTAATGAATGATTGTCCAGCAGTGGGAGCATTCAGAACGTTCATACATAAACTCACTCAACTTGGGCCAAGACTGGAGTGATGAAGCAAGGACAACACATATTACTTGGCGTCGCTGGAAGTGCCGTTTTGATTGTAGGCCTGTTAGGCTGGATCATCGGATCAAACGCCTCGGAGGTCTCAGACTCAATTCGGCTATTTGGGTTGAACATTGTCATCCCGACGACGCCAGTGAGCTTGAGTCTATATGGAATCCTGTTTTCGATATTGGTATTATCGACTGTGTTCGGGCTGGTCGTAATTGCTTCTCAGCGTGAGACAATGCCAAAATAGTGACCTGATACTTATATCGTTGAACATGTTGTCGTTATTTAATGAGTTCCTCTCCTGATGTAAGCACTTCTCAAGAATCACCAGAGCCAGACGCCGGTGAATTTGATCCTCTTAATCCGCTTGATGATACGGCAGATGCAGGTCATCGGCGTCGGGCGATTCTTGCTGTGACTCCGTTTTTGCTCATCGGGCTCGGAAATGTCGTTTTATTGTTAGGTTGGGGCATCGAACCGCTATGGGCCTTTGCTATCTTACCGCCCATTCTTTTCTGTTCAGTGTTAGCGTACATTGTCTTCCGAACTGACTTTCTTGATGATCGAACATGATTCGAACCCGAGAGAGTGCATTTTAATTGACACTATACGCCAATCAAAAGGTAAGATAGGCTCGTCAGAATCGAATACAGCTATCACAATTCAAAGCTAGTTGAGTGAGTTCAGATCACTTCGTGTCATATTTGTAAGTTGTCTCTGACGGGTCGATTCCGAAGTCCTCTGCTGTCTCTTCGACTTGGGCTTGGTTACTTGATGAACTCTCTGGCTCAGCGATTTTAAATCGTTCACGAAGTCTGGTCGGAATCTGAAATTCAGATATGGAGATGCTACTCGCGATGAACTCAGACTGGTCACTGCTGCTTTTCTGATTCAGCCGAGTTCGGATAGGCTCCGGAAGATCAACTTCAGGAGTGGCTTCAAACCCAAATTGGCCAAAGTAGAGTGGAATATCGCTAATGACGTACACCTCAGTGAAGTCTTCATCACCGGCCTCTGCGAGAAGTCGCTCTACCACGTGCGCGCCGACTCCCTGAGAGCGCCACCTCTCAAGAGTGTATAAAATCGAAAGTTCGCAGACAGGCTTACTATTGGCACTATATGTGCGAATTCGACCGAACCCAGCCTTTTCCGACGTTTCCTCGTCAAGAGCGATAACGTAATCTCTTGATCGGAAGGCGGGATCGGTAAGGCCAGACTCATCAAGTTGATTAAGCAGCCAAACCTCGTCTCTATTTTTTGCATCCCGCACGTACATGAGTATACAATCGAGATACGATGACAAGTGCGTTGCGGGGAGGAAACATGCATTACTCGATGCGTCGCGGCCTCGGTTCTTGATTCGTGACGATGAAATCCGCGTCGGCTCTCTCTCCACCGATGACGATAGTTGCACCCGACAATAGCGGCGCAATAATTCCTGAAACAACTACCCCCGTGCACTGAAGTGATCCGCTCAGCAGTACTTTCTTACCTGCTTTCATCGACACCGTAGAGCCGATTTGAGTGGCTCTCTGTATAACGGATCCGTGTGAGACGACTGAGTTTGTATCTTGAAACAGACCATCACCGCCCTGGACAGCGACTGGATGTACAGCAGGATTCTCACTCCAAACTTCGGATTCCCAGTGTGTATGTCTTGAAACAGTGGGCTTTCCATCGTACACTGCTACTTCTTGTCTGTTGGAGAACGGCATGTCAGCTATGTCGCTATCACTATTGATTACCGCCGCACGCGAATCATCCATCTCTGAGACGACACCAAAGGTGGTAACGGCGCCCAAATGTGCTGCTCCAAGAAAGGCCAAGATAGGTTCAGGTAACAGTTGGTTTTGAATGAACACCGAATCACCCTTTTGCACACCCATATATCGAAGGACATTCCCCGCCTTGTATGAAGTCGTGATGAGATCTCGGTATGTATAAAATCGACCTAATGAGGGTAACTCGAGTGCAGATGTTGCGCACCGGCGGTCTCGGCAGAGTACCTCGCAGAGGCATTGAGTATCATCGTTCAGAAGGTTGGACGGGGCTGTCATAGGTGCACAGATTAAGATCTTGCATCCTGAGGATTGTCTCTTTCAGGTGACCTCCCCGACTCAGCTGTTCGACGACTTTGATCAGGATAGAACTGAGCTTCCAAGCAAGTCGCCTGCGATGTCTGGCCAAGTTCAGGCTTAGAGAAATGTCCTCGCTGAGCGGTGTTTGTAACCCGCTTTTGGGCATGACCATCACTAGAGTCAAACCAGTCCAGATTTGGCTTCCCTGAATACGTCGTTTTCCCGAATGAACAAGATTGGAAATGAATGGAGAGGCTCATCCTCTCTTATTAAGCGGGCGGGTCATGGAATTAATCTTGCGCTTGTTGAGTACATATGCTGTGATTCATGTTTTCTTTGAGTAGGAGCCGCCGTTGCTCACGCCAAGTGAGGACGTCACACTTCTTGCTCACCGCCACTGTCCATTCGTTGAGTGAGTAGAAGGGAACTCTATGATTCAACGCTTACAGGCTCAATCACACGCTCGGGTAGAAGAGGAGAGCGACCGCAAGTATTCAGAGACGACATCGCTCGCTTTTCAGGAAGACGAATCATGCTCAACAATCGCTTGCAAGAACCTACGAGCGGTTGAAAAATCGTCGTGATGCACTGCTCGCAAACACGTCACTGCCATCAAGGCAGAAGGTCCAACGCGGGAGAACGGAGGCCTCGTCCTACCGAAGCAGCGCAAGCGGTATGTGAGTAGGGGAGGTCGCTACGAAACGCACTCACACGAAGACAGCCGAGTATTCGAAGAATCAGAAGCTGTTTTTTATTTTCTCAAAGAACCCTTTCGATATATCGATATCTTCTCCACCCGCTGCGGCGAATGATTCAATCGCCTGCCGTTGCTCTGCAGTTAGGTTCTCTGGCGTCACTACTTGTATTTGCACGTATAGATCCCCATGTCCTCGACTTCGCAAGTGTGGCATACCTTCATTCCGAATCCTAAATTGCTCACCACTTTGTGTTCCAGCTGGAACGTCAAGTTCAGTCTCACTAGTCACCGTTGGAACTGACACCGTGGCGCCTAAGACAACCTCCGGGAATGAGACTGGGTGTCGGTGGTACAGATCATCACCATCTCGTTCGAATTCATCGTGATCTTGTATTGACACATCGATCAACAGATCACCGTTTGGTCCACGATTCTCTCCTGGTGCTCCTTCTGATTCCATCCTGAGCGATTGTCCATCTCGAATCCCAGCAGGGATATCAACCGAAAGTGTTGCCTCTTGTTGAGTGACTCCATCACCATTACACACTCGGCACTGTTGGCTGAATATATCACCGCTGCCTTCGCATCGCCGGCAGGTCTGTGTCTGTTGGACCCTCCCAAGCGCGGTATTTCGGACAGTCGTCTTTTGACCTTGGCCATTACACTCAGGACATGTTCGGACGTTCGCATCTGAGGGGTGTCCGCGCCCTCGGCACTCTGGACAGGTTTCTGGACGATTTATCGTGAATTGCTTTTCACTGCCTTCGTATGCTTCTTCAAGACTCAGCTCTACCCGTGTTCTCAGGTTCTGCCCCTGCCGGGGTTGATTACCTTGCTGACCACGGCCACCGCCTCCAAAGAACTGCTCAAAAATATCGTTGAACGGACTTCCCTGTCCTCCCCCTCCCATTCCTCCGAAGGGATTCTGCTGAGATGAGCGGCGACCCGAATCGCCACCACTGACGCCTCCACGTTTCTCAGCCTGCTGGAACCGTTCGTGACCGAGTTGGTCATACATCTGCCGCTTCTCATCATCAGTGAGGACCTCTTTTGCCTTTTTGACCTTTTTGAACTTCTCTTCAGCATCGGGTTCGTCTGACACATCCGGATGATATTGAGCTGCTTTCTTCCGATATGCACGCTTGATTTCATCCTCACTTGCGTCACGTGAGACATCTAAAACCTCATAGAAGTCCTCGCTCATTCGTTATCAATACCGTAGAAGGTTGAACTACTTCAACGAACCGGGTAGATCCTTACCTCTTGAATCGACGGTAAATGAATTTTCAGAATGAACTCAGTATCGTCAGTGCTATTCGGAAGTGGTCGCTGGTAATCAATTGAAGCGCTCACACACTACTCACGTGTGGGGACATCCACTCGTAATTGTATTTTCTGGAGTATAGCAGACAGTTGTCACCTCAACTGCGTCTCGTGAGCAAAAAAGCTAAACCCAATCAAGGAGCTGTGTCGAGTTTACCCATGGGGTCAGGTGGATTGAAGATTGCACATATATTTCCATCACAGGGGCCGATATCAAATACTCCCAGCCCTAAACGACTTCAGGGCACCCATCTCACTTGTTAATACATGAAACTACCGTTCATGTCCACCTATTCGTCGTCAACATCTTCGAAATCGGCGTCGACATACTCATCACTATCGCCTACATCGGCACCGCCCATATCGCCCATTCCGCCGGGGCCAGCAGCACCTGCACCTCCAGCACCAGCACCAGCTCCCGCTGCTGCCTGTTGTGCATCATACATTTGCTTTCCGACCTCTTGAAGTTCCTCAGTCAGTGCTTCAGTGACGTCAGTGAGTTCTTCTTTCGTCGCGTCTTCATCTTCGAGTGTTTGTTCGACGACCTCTATCTTCTCTTCGATGCTGGCTTCAAGTTCTTCATCGATTGACTCCTCGTTTTCCTCTAACAGCGTCTCTGCCCGTTGGATCGTGCTTTCGGCCTCATTCCGGGCCTCAATCCGCTCACGACGGCGTTGGTCCTCTTCGGCGTGCTCCTCTGCTTCTTCTTGCATCTTTTCGATTTCTTCATCAGAGAGGCCTGCACCACCTTCGATTGTAATTGACTCAGCGTTTCCAGAGCCCTTGTCCTCTGCTTCAACGTTCACAATCCCATTCTCGTCGATATTAAACGACACCTCAATCTGTGGGGTTCCAGCAGGTGCTGGTGGAATGCCTGTGAGTTGGAACTCACCCAATAACTCATTTTCATCAGCAATTTCACGCTCTCCTTGGAAGACACGAACGTTGACTGAGGTCTGGTTCGCTGCTGCAGTGGTGAAAATTTTTGATTCTTCGGTTGGAATCGTCGTGTTCTTTTCGATAAGCCGCTCAAAGAGACCACCTTTAACCTCAATCCCGAGGCTCAATGGTGTCACATCTAACAGGACAATGTCATCAACATCGCCGCTGAGAACACCTCCCTGAATTGCGGCACCTAACGCGACGGCTTCATCTGGATTGACATTCTTCTTTGGCTCGGTTCCAAGAAGATCTTCAACTTTCGAGTGGACCTGTGGCATTCGTGTGGAGCCACCAACTAGAATCACTTCGTCAATATCACCTGTATCATACCCGGCATCTGAGAGTGCCTGTTCGGTCGGTCCAACCGTCCGTTCAATGAGGCTCTCAGTGAGGGATTCGAATTTTGCTCGAGAGAGCTTTTCTTCCAGATGGACTGGCCCTGAATCGGTCGCAGTGATGAACGGGAGATTGATTGTCGTTTCTTTACGCGATGACAGCTCAACTTTCGCCTCCTCAGCAGCATCTTTGAGTCGCTGAAGCGCCTGCCGGTCCTCGCGGATATCGATTCCATGCTCATCCTCGAAGTTTGATGCGAGCCAGTCAATAATAGCTTCATCCCAGTCGTCACCACCTAATTCATTGTCACCATTGGTTGCAACGACCTCATAAACACCACCTCCGAGATCTAGGACGCTCACATCAAAGGTTCCGCCACCGAGGTCGTAAACCAGAACTGTCTGATCAGATTCATCGTCAAGTCCGTACGCCATCGATGCTGCGGTTGGCTCATTGACGATCCGTTCGACGTCGAATCCCGCAATCTCACCAGCATCCTTTGTAGCTTGCCGCTGTCTGTCGTTGAAGTATGCCGGAACGGTGATGACGGCTTTCTCGATATCATCACCCAGGTATTCCTCTGCATCTCGTTTTATTTTCTGCAGAATCATTGCCGAAATCTGCTCGGGGGTGTAGTCCTCTCCGTTGAGCTCCACAGTATAGTCATCTTCGCCCATATGTCGTTTGATAGACCGAACAGTTCGGTCGGGGTTCTGAATGACTTGATTCTTCGCTGGCTTTCCAACGAGGCGCTCATCGTCGTCAGTAAATGCGACGACTGACGGCGTTGTTCGGTCTCCCTCAGAGTTCACAATAATCTCTGGGTCATTTCCCTCCATGACCGCGAATGCACTATTTGTCGTGCCGAGGTCAATACCGAGAATTTTGTTACTTGTCATCTTTACCTGAACTATTGGTCTAAGTCGGTTAAAGGTTACTAGACAATAGCTCATGTGCTACACAAACAGGTCTCCGCTGTGTTGCGATTCGGAACTGATATACTATGAGTCGTGCGAGGATTTATTACGAACCGCGAGTCGACTCAGAATCACTTAGATTCTGAGCTTGACGACGTATCAGCGTTGGAATCCTCTACGCTTTCACCAGTGCTTACCGTCACTTGCGCTTCTCTGAGAACATGATCGCCCATCTCATATCCGTCCCGATACACCTCCGCAACTGTTCCCTCTGGATAGGTATCATCGACTCGCATCAACACTTCGTGCCGTGTGGGATCGACCTCTGTGCCGGGCTCTGGACTCATGACCGAGACGTCCTCATCAGCAAGGATACGATCGAACTCCTCTAATGTGGATTCGACGCCGGGTCTGATATCAACCTCATCGTCTTGGCCAAGTGCTCTGACGAGGTTGTCTCGGACAGTTAATACTTCCTGAATAAAGTCTTCGGTTGCTCGCTCTCGAATCTCCTCTTGACGCCGCTGTGCTCGTTTTTTATAGTTTTCAAAGTCCGCCTTCGTTCGCTTGAGTGCTGTTTCGAGTTCTTGAACACGGTCAGACTGATCATCTAATTCATTGCGAAGCTCCACAACCTGTTCTGCTAACGATTCATCATATGTGGCAATTTCTTCAACCAGTGCCGCAGAGGACTTGTCAGCTGAGTCCGTCGGAGTGGATTCAGAGGTGTTGCTTTCATCTTTAATTTCCTTTTCGCTCATATGTATCTCTACTTTTGGGATCTAATAAGAATAAAGAAAGGTCTGTTTCTTTCATCATCAGACAGCTTCAGCGGCATTACTCTGCAGTGAAAACGGTGAATCATGAGCGTTCGCCACGCTGTAACTTCAGCTCAGTCTTAATCGGTTCCCCGGGCATTCATCAATCCATCTGATGATGAAAACCGGTCGTCCCTATCAGACGTGTAGCGTGTAACGCAGTGGGTCTGCTCGGAATGAAAATGACGCTGAGATTAAGATAGTCTGAACGGACACCGACGCAATATATTACTGGTACATTCCAATCGGTCGAGCCTGTGTGCTTTCATCATTAGCATCTTGCATGCGTTTCGCCAGGCGGTCTTTCGTTTCGCGAATCTGCTCAGCTCGATCAATGAGATCAGATACCGGAACCTCTCTTTCGAGCAGTGATTCAATACCGTGTTTGATTAACACTCGTGCTGCCTCTGGGTCGGGAAATCGAGGGTCTGACTCGACGATCAGTCCGACTGCTGATTTATTCTGGTTCAGTGAGCGATGTAACAGTGCACCTGTCGGTCCAGATATCATCCCCCGCTCCTCTGGTGGCGACAAATCGAGTTGGTCTATTTTCTGTTTAGCTTGCCCAGTTCCGACGGCATATAATGACGGAATCTCTGTCACGTCATCTCGGGGGATGCCAGAGAGATAGATTGAGGTGATTGAACTCTGGTTAAATTCTGACTCGATACACTCCGCAATTGCTATAGAAGCAGGCGGCGTCACAGGAACATCGCTCTGGAGGACGATTATTTCATTCTCACTCTCCATGTCGGCGTATAACCGGACAGGGGTATGCAGTGATGGGTCATCGGGATCATATACCGTAACCGGGGGAATCTTTTCAGACTCCACATCAGCATAGTGCGTCAGACTGAGTTTATCAACAATATGATCAGCAGCTATTTTCCCAACTAATCCAACACCGGGGAGCCCCTCGATGAGAGTTGCATCTTCAATTGTTACTGATGAATCTTGCCGGATCAACTCTGCCATAGTATTATCCTGTGATGCAAGGTACAAAATTGACTTCCCTCTTGACTGAGAAATGAATATTTTCGAGTGCTGAGATATCACTTGGTGTGATCCGTCTAGTTGGTGCGACACGTTCTGGGCGTCATTGCTCATACTTTCACAGCATTCACTCATGATGCAGTATTCAGAGGCGAAAGCCCACAGCTTCAGCCGTGGGAGGAACTCAGACACAGCGATACCGACTCGTTCTGTTGCAATACACGACAGGAAAGTATCCTTCTGAGAGAATGTCGCTGACGGTTATGTAGACGGTGTAGCCACAGGGCTTGGGTCTGAGGGTGGGCATCCACACGCACCGAGGCTACAGGAACCTCGAAATATCTTTTCCGGTATCAGGCTGTGCTCAGTTAGGCACTGAATCGTGCTTGGATGCACCCTGTCGAAAACAGCATTCACAAATTGATCGAGATGTTCCAATCAGTATGGACCCAATCGATCGGATTGCACCGATCGTCGACAATGAATCTGCTTTTCGACAGGCGTGCAAACGACGGCTGCCTTCGGTCGTCCGAGTAAATACAGTCAAATCAACGATTAGACAGGCAAAAGCGGCCTTAGACGCCGAGTCAATTGATTATGAAACAGTCGATTGGAATCCAAGGCTTCTGATACTTGACAAGCAAGGGCCAGGTAATTTGTGGCCGTATTTTCACGGGTGGTTGCATGGGCAAGAAGAAGTCTCGACACTCTCAGCAATAGCACTTAACCCACAGCCTGGCGAGAGGATACTTGACACCTGTGCTGCCCCAGGAAGTAAAACGACCCACTGTGCGGCATTGATGAATGACCGTGGACTGATAGTTGGAAATGATAATAATCTGGGGCGACTTTCTGCACTCAGAGCGAACGCAGAGCGGTTGGGATTAACAAATTTAGCCATCACCAATCAGGACGCACGCAATTATTCGATCAAGCCATTTCAGGGCACATCTAACGCTTCAGATGGATTTGAAACGTTCGATCGGGTCTTGGTAGATGCACCCTGCTCATGTGACGGCACAATCAGAAAAAATCCAGATGTACGTGAGCAATGGACGAAGAAGCACATGAATAGCATCACTCATATTCAACAATCGATACTACAGCGAGCGATACAGTTGACTACTCCTGGCGGCCGAGTTGTATACTCGACATGCAGTTTCTCACCTGAAGAGAACGAGGCAGTCGTTGATAACGTCTTAACTGAGTTGCCTTGCCAAATTATGACATGGAAACCGCCAAATGGATTCGAGACAACGCAGGGAGAGACCCAATGGAATGGAGAGATGTTTGATGACTCATTACAAAATACTCACCGCGTGTACCCGCACTATAACGACACGGGTGGCTTCTTTGTCGCGGTACTGGAAGTGACAGCATGAAAAATCGAAGATCGTCTGAGTCAAGTGAGCAATCTCAGAGCAACGATGGACATCAGTTTGATCGGCTCCCTGCGAATGCTGATACGCGGGTCGTTGACCAGCGCCCAACGAGAAAAGAGGTGATACACTGGTGGAAAGATACATACGGAATCAAACTATCAGTTTGGGATCAGTTCACATTCTGGGAGAAGGGTAACGGGAAACTGTGGGTGTGTGCAGATAATCTTCCGGCACCGATGGAGATTGAGGCGCTTGGCTTGCGAATCCTCCGAACCCGACAAAACCACTGGAAACCATCAACCAATGCAGTCCAACGATTTGGCCATTTGGCGACAAAACGACGCATAACTCTTACACGGAAGGAGGCAGAGCAATTTGTCGCCGGCAACGACCAGTCACTCCCATGTTGGGACGGCGAATGGGGATATCTCATCGTTGAACACGAATATGCGGGGATATCAGCACCCATCGGTGTGGGGCTATATTTGCATGGTGAACTGCGCTCAACAGTTCCAAAGACGCGTCAGATACCGCTGTCTTAAACAAAGCCACATAACCGAAATGGGCACAAAGTTTGTGCGTTACTCTCCGATCATTCTCCGGATGCGTTCGACATGCTCACCGAATGCAACATCTGAGCGCGAGCGTGGACGTGATATATCAACTGATACGATCTCTTGAATGCGACCTGGATTCGCTGACATGACAATAACTCGGTCACTCAATGTGACTGCTTCCTCAATGTCATGTGTGACAAATAAAATCGTCTTCTGTGTCTCTGTCCAGATATCGAGCAATTCTTCGTGCAAATTATCTCTCGTCTGTGCGTCAACGCTGCCGAATGGCTCATCAGCCAGTAAAATCTCAGGCCGCACAGCGAGTGCTCTCGCGATTCCAACCCGCTGTTTCATGCCTCCAGAGAGTTCTTTTGGATACGCGTCAGCAAACTCTTCAAGCCCAACGAGGCTTAACATATCTTGAACACGAGTCTGTCGTGCATTGTCAGAGAGTTCCTGTTGCTCTAAGCCGAAGCGGACATTCGCGCGCACAGTTCGCCATGGAAATAGCCCATAATTCTGAAAAACCATCCCACGGTCTGTTCCGGGCCCATCAATTTGATTTCCATCGATGCTGACAGCACCTGTCGTTGGGGCCTCAAGCCCAGCAATAATTCGAAACAGAGTGGTTTTTCCACAGCCAGATGGGCCAACAATGCATACAAACTCTCCTTGAGTGATGCTGAAGGAGACCTCTGTAAGTGCAGTTACTCGCTGGCGGTCTGATTCAAATGTCTTACTCACACTCTGGACAGCAACTTTTGAACTCATGCTCGCCATGCAAGAATACGCTTTTCGACGCGGCGGAATATGCCATCACTGACGAGGAACACAAGGCTAATCACCATCATGTATGCAACACTCACATCAGTTGCCAAGTTCTGTGCCGCGTTAATGATCTGAAATCCGACGCCTGGTGCTCCGAAGAGTTCTGCTGCTACCACAATCATCCAACACTGTCCGATACTCGTTCGAATACCGGTCATGATTGATGGACTAGCTGCCGGAATAATCACCTTTTTTACCATCCCTATATCACTCTTGATTCCTAAGCTTGCAGCAACTTCTTGAAGATGTGTTGAAACTCCCTCGACACCTGCATAGGCGTTGTAGAAATTGATCCAAAAAGCACCAATACCGACAATAAACGCTGCACCACCATGACCAATTCCAATCCAGACGATTGCAAAGACAATCCAAGCAAGCGGTGGAATGGGACGCAAAAAACGTGTGACAGGTGTCAGTGCGGTATCCAGTCGTCTATCCCATCCCATCGCGATACCCAGGCTAATTCCAAGGATCGAGCCAACGATTAGCCCCGGAATATAGTGGAATAGACTCTGCGCAAGATTTGCAGTGAGCCTGGTTGCTGGCAGACTCACTGAAGTGAGTGGGATGGTGAATGTTGTCGTTGCCGATAGTTCCGTGACGAACGCCGTGATTACCTCGACTGGAGACGGAAGAAGATATGTTCGACCAACAGCAACGGCTGCTAATTGCCACAAGCTAATGAAAGTGAGCGCACCTGCAAGACTTTCAAGGAACTGCCTGAGTTCGATCTCGCGAAGAGGGCGAGTGACACCTTCTGCTTCTCTTGATTGAGTTGATGTTTCTGACTCGGTGGCGGGTTCGACACTCATACTGACTCATATACCTCGAAGTCGAACAGTTCTTCACGAGTCAATGGCTCCTCTATCTTCCCTGCAGTTGCGGCATAGCTCGAAAAGATATCTGCGCCGTCAGCAATATTGCGGGGGTTCGAAATGAAATCAGACGCACGAGCGTCAATCGCTTTCCGGGCAGTTTCGACAGGCAAGACAGACTCTCCGATGACTGAACTGGCTGCCTGTGCAGTCTGTGCTGGATTTGTCTGAATAAATTCAGTCGCTCGTTTGTGTTGTTGAATGAACTCTTTTGCAATCTCTTGATTCTCCGATAGTACACGATCATGCATGAGTGTAACTGCAGCAGGTTGGCCGGGCATGAAATCCCCTGCCCATGCAATCGACTGGAACGGAGCATCTTCTTGTTCAGCAATCGTTGGAACCGGTTCCATAATTGAGGTCCCATCGATTTTATTCGAAAGTAACGCTTGTCTCACTGGGCCAGCGCCACTAAGCGGTGTTATATCAACCGCAGACTCGGGGTCAACGCCAACTATCTCTGAGAGCCAATACCGTAACAGTATATCGGGAACGGATCCCGGTGGGAATGTTCCGAAGGTGAATTTTCGACCTTCCTCTGACTCAAATCGTTCGAATGCTTCCTTCCCTGTGTCGCTGTCATCCCAGACTTCAGCAAAGGAGCGACGTGCAAGGATTTCCATTGCGTTTTGGATATTCGCAGCCGTAATCCGCGATGGAATTCCTTTATCAATCACAATCATCGCTGGAACGATGCCAAACATCATGACGTCAAAGTCGCCTGTTGCCGATGCTTGCACGATGGAGGGTCCATCTGAAAACACTTCACCACTCACTTGCACAGACAATTCGTCGATGAATCCCTGCTCTTTCATTACAAAATACTGCATGTCTGGATAAATTGGCATATAAGCAACACTCAATTCTGAGAGTGAGCTTCCCTGACTTCCCGTTGCACCACTACATCCAGCTAATCCAGCAATGCCGGCCGCGCTACCATATGTCAAAAATCGACGACGAGATACCAAAGGGCTTGATCCTTCTTTTGGGTTACTCATTACAGTTGGTAATATGTCGACACTGAATTAGGGCACGTCACCGGCGAAGAGCGCGTGTATATCTGACAACGACTAAGCTTGACATTACTTATACGTTCGACAGAGCTACCTTCTAAGTCGTATTTTGGGTGTAACACCGCGTCAATTCTACCTGCAAAATTTGCATATAGTTTGTTGGCGATACCGGCATCTTAGCAGTGAACCCCGTCTGAGATATCTATGAAGCAAAAGCTATCCACGTCGGCGTGTGGATACCGGTATGAGCGATTTCTCGAATCGGGTAAACGAGATCTCTATAAGTGGTATTCGTGAAGTCTTTGAAGCTGCAGGCGAAGATGCGATCAACCTCGGTTTAGGACAACCAGACTTTGCTGCTCCTGAGCACGCACAAGAGGCCGCTGCATCTGCAATTACTGCAGGAAAGGCTGACGGGTACACCCAGAACAGTGGCATGGAGTCACTCCGTGAGGCGATCGTCGACAAATATGCCCAAGATCAAAACCTCTCGATCACGCCTGAAAATACGATTGCAACTGCTGGGGGTTCTGAAGCACTTCACATCTTTTTTCAAGCGCATGTGAATCCTGGCGATGAGGTTCTGGTTCCTGATCCCGGGTTTGTTTCTTATGCTGCTCTAACTAAGTTGGCTGGTGGTACCCCTGTCCCTGTGCCCCTACGCGATGACCTGACATTAAGCCCACAGGCTGTTGAATCGGCAATCAGCCCAGATACCGTTGCGTTTGTGCTAAATAGTCCTGGCAATCCGACTGGTGCGGTATCCTCCCAGGCAGATATCGAGGCCTTTGCCGCTATCGCGGAGTCTCACGATCTAGTCTGCCTCTCAGATGAGGTATATGAGTATACAGTCTTTGATGGTTCATTTCACTCACCGACTGAGTTTACTGAATTAGAAAATGTTGTTGTCATAAATTCCACCTCAAAGCTGTTTTCGATGACCGGCTGGCGACTGGGATGGGTGCTCGCGTCTACTGACCGAATTGAAAAGATGCTTCGGGTGCATCAGTACGCACAAGCATGTGCTGCCGCCCCATCACAGTATGCCGCAGAAGCAGCTCTTCGTGGGTCACGAGATATTGTGAACGAGATGACCACCACATTTCAAACACGGCGTGATATGGTCGTGTCTCGACTTCGTGAAATTGGTATGGAAGTTCCAACGCCGAAAGGTGCATTTTATTGCATGCCTGTAGTACCGGACGGATTCGTTGATGCCTGCATTGACAGGGGGGTTATTATTGTGCCTGGAGAGGCATTTGGTGCAGAGGGGGCCGGGTCTGCGCGCATCTCATACGCGACTGATACAGGCCAACTCACAACTGCATTAGACATCATGGCTGATGCCTACGAAGCGGTTACATAGCGCCGATAGGGGGAGAGTCAATTTCTTCGGGTTCAACTGTTTTGAGACGCAGGTCGTCTCGTCATCACGGGAACGGGAATCTTCGATTTCCGAACAAAGCCGAGGTATCCGACTTGAGTTTCGGTGAATATGTATCATATACGTTCTTGACTAAACTGTTTGTCACTGGGATTTGCCGTCGTCTAAACTGATACGATGAGCTGTGGACGTTTCAATAGAGATGTTGATCTGGTGCGCGATTGATATTTAGCATTGGATCAAAATAGTGAACCAGTCTGTTTGTATAATCATTCCGAAACTTTCTATCTGCGTGTCTCTCAATCATACAAGTGGCTCTGTTGAAACCTGACGCGGTGATAAGTTTCAGTAGTCGCGCTGAATACAGGGCACGTATCTCACACAGAGTCATTCTGTGATTCAACCAGACGGCTCGGTCAGTGCAGGGTGCGACGGTAACAGCCCCCCGGACATGAGTTGATCCGACGGGCATGCTTGACGCGTGACCGGCCCGCAGCAGTTGTGAAGTTCCCAAAAATCAAAAATATGATTTCATAGATGAACCGTGTTCACAGATAGAGATGTAACAAAAGAGTAAATAATTTGCTCTTCTTATTATGCGGGGAGGTAATAACTTTGCCCTCCAAGCTCAGTCCGAAGAGTGGTCAAACCGACGCGGTGGATCAGTTCCCCTTTCGTGGGAGTGCAACAGCTGCAATCGGTGCATTTGGAGTGACTCTGATTCTTCCACTGGTGTTGGCTGTGACTCTGGGCGAGTTCGTTGACGATGTTAGCTTGCAAATTTTCGTCGTTGGCGTTTTGTCTGGAGTTGTTATTGAGTATATACTTGGTTATCTCACCGATGATAACGGCCATTGGCCAACCTTGCCAGTGTGGACCGGCTCGAACTATGTGTTTATCATAGTGGTTGTATTCGGTATAGTCGCGTTCACAATCACGACGCCAATAGGTATGTCGCTGCTACCCACCCCACCATGGGTACCTGCTGTGGTTATCGGCGGAATACAGGCGTTTGCGACTGCAAGTGCCACCACACTCATTTTTGGGAGTACTCGCAGTGCCATATGGATGATACGTCAGGTAGCCTGAAAACGCCGGTCAGTACGCACGTCTGCTGAACAGTTGGTTCGCTAACTTCAGCGTGAATGGAACTCGACTGCCGTGCTGACTGTAATCTCTCTATTCAGCAGTCCTCTCACAATCACGGGCAGTCGTACTCCCCGTGTGAGATAACGAGGCCTGTAAATATCGAGAACGGTCTTGATGGCTGTATCGACCAAAGCGTCGTATTCAATTACTGGATGGTCAGGTTCATGCGTTTCGTGTAGTGAGTCAAGGCATATGCCCATTCAAACTGGGACGTATCGATACTGGTGATGCCAGTGGCATGTCCGCGAGCGAGACGTCCAGTGACACTTTCCAGACGGCCATCTCTGGGCACTTGAAGATCTTGCAGAGTATTGAGGTTGAGGGTGCGGGAATCGATTCAACATTGAGAGCGTCAGAGATGCGCGGCATCTCGATGATTCATCAACAGTGTCGCGGTACGTGGTCGTTTTCTTCATCTTGAGACAAGCCAGACACCATGTCGTTGAGCGTGAACTGCTCTCACAAATGGCAAGCTGAGAACCGAGAAACAGCACGATAGGCCAATACAACGGCACGTTCAACGAACTGGAGGAGGCGTGATTCTGGAAGGAAACCCATTCTGTCTCGCGCACCAGTCGTGTTCGTCAGCAGGGGCATCACAGTTGGTTAAGCCGTGCTCACTATCTTGATCACGTCACCCTCTGATAGCGTGGTGTCTTCACCAATTCGGCGGTTTGTCCGTGCATCGATTGCGTGCAGATACCCCTCACCAATATCAGTATGGATTGCAAAGGCTAGATCTCGCGGCGTTGCCCCGCTCGTGAGTAAAACCGCATCAGGAAGGGTTTCACCAGACGTATCGGTCCACTGCGTCTCGTTCTCCACAGGATAGACAGTGATTTGATCTAAAACATCATAAACAGCTGTATTGATTGCTGATTGGACTCCGGTACCTCCATATTCATTCATTAATTCCTTTATTTTTTCCAGTCCGCTGCGCTGATGGGTTGAGATATCGCCCTTGATTTGAAATGTTGAATCACCAGAGTGGTAACTCACTAATTCCTGACTAGCAGCATTTCGTAGGGCCTGCTCACCGCTCGCAGTCGCTGGTATCAACGGTGCGTGCATTCCATTGAGCTGTCTCAGTGTTGCTGGGTCAGCCACATCAGCCTTATTTGCCACGACGACCGTTGGTTTGCTTCGTTTTCTCACTTCAATAGCAAGAGTTTCGAAATGAGCTTGGCTCCAATCTTGTGGATTATCTGGGTATGACATGGCCCGGAGTGATGCCTTGATCTCTGATTCAGTCGCCCCAAACCCGGTCATAAGTTCACTCAGAGCTGTATCTATATCGAATGACGGAGAGCGAGATTTTCTCACAACTTTTTCCCAGTTCTCTTGAATAATGCCGGTTAACCACTGCTGCAATTCACTCTGAACAAAGTCGACTTCTTCAAATGGGTCGCCTTCTCCTGTTTCAACGGGTTCGCCTTCGGCGTTTGTGTTTCCTGCCGCATCAACGACAGTCAAAACTGCGTCAGCGTTGGTAAGTGCGTCCAAAAACTGATTACCTAACCCACGACCCTCGTGCGCCCCTGGGACTAACCCAGCTACGTCTAACAGTTTCACAGGCACGTATCGGATTCCGTCCTGACAGTTGCGGCACACTATGTCACGGTTTTGACAGGGGCATGTCGTTCGAGCATGAGTAATCCCTTTGTTTGCATCAATTGTTGTAAATGGGTAGTTCCCGATATCAACCTCAGTTTGTGTTGCGGCTGAAAAGAATGTAGATTTACCGGCATTTGGTTTTCCCGCGAGAGCAAGTGATATCATGGATATGAATCAGCGAGGCGAACTGATTATAGTTCCGTCAGGGGTATCTCAATCACGAAAATAAATAGTTGGCGACCTCCGGGGACGCGTGGTTCGAGAGGCCTGACTCGGAGTGTGCACACCTATGCGCACTCGGCCTACTTCGCCTGCCGATATTCATGTTTCCTGTGTCGGACTGGTGACACCAGGATTCGG
>ERZ1034569.27-NODE-27-length-48234-cov-13.040225_pt1 | contig 48234 bp, 47 predicted proteins | sample MGYA00520706_ERZ1034569 | MGnify/ENA primary metagenome ERZ1034569 (study PRJEB33760, sample SAMEA4777722) | hypersaline lake metagenome | biome: hypersaline environment; feature: brines | place: Spain | collected 2014-08 | depth 0 m ...
ACCCACAAGACGTGGACGACGACATCCTCACACAGATCAACACGAACGTGTTCCTGGGGATGAAGTCACGAGTCGTCGAGAGCGTCCCATCGGTCCCGAAGCAGTTCGCGCGGGATCTCCCGACGTTCGACCGGGGTCAGGCTGTCGTCCAAGCGCCCGACGTGGAACCTGTCGAGGTAGAGGGGCTCGATGACTGCCTGACGCGTCACGAGTAGTGTCCTACCACCCTCTAACTTCCGGGCAGGCAGGTACGTCGGTTTGACCTCCTCCACGCCCTGAAGGACGTGGAATCAGATCTTCAGATTTCCGCCAAGCGAGGCGTTCGAGGTTCCAACCCGCACTCGGAGGGAACCGGCGACACACCGGAGGAACTTTGATTTGTCTCCCCCGTAGGGCTGTGGCCCGGTCAATGAGGCCCCATCAGAGTCCGTGTCATCGCCGTGCGAACCACCGCTAGTCCGCCACCCCTTGTTCGGGGACGGCCTCTCGCCGAGTCCGTAGCAATCGAACTAACGGGGCCACAGTCAGAAACCCACTGACAAACGAGCCAGGTGTCCGCTTGACCCCCGCCTGAAGACGGGGGTATACGCTCGTATCTCTATCAGGGCGAAACAGCTGCGCTCCGGAGCGCAGCGGTAGCTTGGGTAGTCGCATCTCTACAGTGTGTAGCTGAATTTCTGTGGTGTGCTCCTCTGTTTGGAAATGTCTATTAATATACAGTAGTGCTCAAGCTGTCACTAATAGGCTAGTTTGAAGTGCGGTGGAAGAAAAACTGTTCGTGAATGCCGGACGGAGAGCGAATTTACTCAGTTGACAGGATTGCCGATAGATTTAAAAGAGACGTTTACTCAGTATTTGAAGACGGCCGTGAGAAAGATATAATACTATGGCAACCAGAGATGAATATTAATGATATTAGGTCACTTCCAGCACCGGAGGGAGCAAGGCCGAGGGTAAACTCGTTTCTCACCCACACGAGCGACTGTGACCTCGCTGTCGCTCCCGAGTGGAGCTACGATGTGAAGAGGGTACCCGAAGACAGGGACAAACTGTTCGCCGACGACAGCCCTCTGTTCGTCCTCGGCTGTCGGCCGGTGGAGATTGAGACGATGCGAGAAACAGTTGAGAGTCTGTGTGACGAGGGTTTTCATGTGATCTCTGAGGATACTCCTGACGATCCGGGAAAAGAGTTCGTCACACCAACAGTTGTTCCCCTGCGGGCAGACGCACTCGGTTGCATCAGCAATCCGACAGTCGTGATTCAGTACAAAAATCAGCCGATGAGTGAAAGTGCGAATCCGAATGAGGCCGACAACCTTGCTACTGGAACCCGGGTCCACCATCTCGGTCCACTGAGCGGAACTGGAATCATCGTCTGGACCTGCTCAGATCTGTTGGACGAAGAGCTCCGAGAACAGGTGTCGAAGTACATACAAAGAGGAAATATCCTCGTTCAGCCGCAGTGTAATCCTAAGCCGTTTCACTCGGAGTGGACTGACTTCCGGTCAAAAATATTCAACAACAGAAAAGATGTAACGTATGTCTCCGCTAACTGGAGCGGTATCCCCGGAGTAGACAGCACCTGGGGGTATTCGGGCGTCTACACGAAAGCACGAGAGTGGTCATCGTTAGAGAACTACGACCAGACGTACAACAACAAGGGATTACAGGGGGTTGATGAGGAGAACCGTGCTGAGTACGTTTGGACGCTGGTCGACGACGGTGTGAGTCGGGTGCGCATCCGACGAGAAGGAGTTGGACCAGCCCCAGCACAGGGATGTCGGCCGGAGCCACAGATTCTGAACAGCTGGACTTGGGACGGTGAGAGATACTCCGAGGCCTCTGAGAGTATCAACGAGTGTGGCTGTGAGTGTTGCGACGACTGCGACTGTAGCCGGTGTAGCGACTGTCGGCGACCTGAACGAGAGCGCCGGTTACCGGAGTCACCCCGCGATGTAGAGCTCGTCGCGGCTGTCGGGCTCTGTGAACTCAATGTTGAGAAGATCGGGAGTCTCGAGAGTCACTGGGACGTACCATTGGTCGCAGTTGAAACACTTCAGGCAGACGGGGAAGAGAAACTCGGACACGCGTTCGCGGCACACGACCACAGACACAGCGGTAGCGTCCGAAGAAACACAAAGCGAGTTCTAAGAATGTTCGACGTAGCAGACAATAATACTTCCTGGGCCATCGAACCCGTCGACGAGTGTAGTCTAACGAATCTCCCAATAAACGCGACTAGCGACGACGGTCTCGATATCTCTTTGTCGCGACTCGATAGTCCGACTCCGGGCGACGAGCGACGGTGGCTCACCGACATGAGGAAGTGGATTCGGATACAGGGAGAGTATAATTTTAAGCCGTTCGTGCTGACTGTGTCGGCCGGCACGACACAGCTGAAGCGGCCTGAGGGGTGGGAAGACGTAACGAGTGCTAACGGAGACCCAGAAGACGTGGCTCCGGGGAGTCCGGAAGTTGGACTCGCTGAGGTGGACCAATGACCAACGATACCTCATTGTCAGAGTACATTGGGGATGAGGATGAACTGAGGCCCATAGACAGGGCCGACTCGCTCTACCGGATCAGGCGAACCCGTACCTCAGAGTTTGACGATGAAGTGTTGTTCGTCCGAGTTCTGTCGGGCGACGACACCCACGACTGGGAAGCGTTACGAGAGACGGACACCAGACGGCTTGAACGAGAGTTCTACGACGACGACACACCGAACCGATGGAACATCCAGTTGTTCTGGGCATACGAGAAGGGTGCCGAGCCCGACGAGGAAGTTCGCCGCGAGCTTGAGAGCGAGACACGGTTTGCTATCCGCCGGTGTGTCCCGCGCGACTCACTCAGGGACTTTCTCCAGCCACTGGAATACACTCGTGAGAGACTTTCCGATGTGAACGACGAGTTCGGTCGGGAGGCACTTGTCCAACGAGTGACTGGTAACGGGCTCGGATTCCTGTTCGATCAGAGCACCAGCCGCGACGAGAAGATAGAGCGATTACTCAATCTGGACACTGAGGATGACGACAGCGTTAACGACCCGTCGTTCCCGGAGACAACTGACGATCAGCCACCACAGATTGATACAGTCGAACTCGGTGATTTCCGGCCTGACGCTGGCAAGCGACAACTCGATGCGGCACCGTTCACGCTCCTGTACGGCCGCAACGGGACCGGAAAGACGAGTCTCCTTGATGAGACCACGATGGGGCTCGTCGGTCAGACCCGCCGTGACGACGACCGTGTCGATAGCTACGATGGACTTGGTGTTACACTCGATGGTGATAACGAACCGCTGAAAACTGACTCACCGTCAGTGAACGACCGTGTCGCCGACTGGTTTGGTTTCCGGCCGCAGGGCCCGGCAACGCGGTGTGTCGAGTTTTATCGGGTCAACTACCACGAAGCGGGGGAGACAACACGTCTACTCGAACCGTCGACTGATCTGGAAATCGAACGCGTGTTTCAGAACTTCCTATACGGTGAGGACCTCGCGTACGCCAAAAAAGAGAAAAACAAGCTTCTGGATCAGCTCACACAGAAAATCGACGGAGTACGCGAAGAGATTGAACAAAAGAGAGGAGATCGAACCCAACTTCAGGATCGACAAGAAGCGGTACAGAAGGCACTCTCGACGCTCGGGAGTGCCAGACGTGATCTCTCGCCGGCAGCGGCGGCACTCGTCGCAGGTGATAACACCAATAGCAGTGATAAGTCGGGAGAGAACCACAGTGGCAGAGATGAAGAGACGCAAGATCAAATTGCACGGTGGAAAGACTGGCAACGCCGACTTCAGTGGATCGAAAGAGCGAGCAACGCTGCGATTTTCAACTGGACATGGGAGACCCCCAGAGAGTTACGATCAAAGCTGGGTAATGAGGTTACCACTCTCACGGAGAGACGGGACAATCTCAACGACATTCGGGAGTTGAAAGACGAGCGTCGGCGGGTCGCTGCGGTGACGAGATATGTTGACTCAGCAGAAATTAAAGAACTACCGTTCTCGGTGTTCTTTACTGGACTCGTCCTCACCACGGTTGGTGAAGTTGGCCACGAAGACGCTCGTAAACTCGCTCAAGGGATCAACGAGACGGAAGGAGGACTCAAAAGGGCAGACTCGCTCCAATCTTTCGAGTCGTGGTTCAAGGCTATAGAATCCGAACTGCGCGATCGGCGGACTGAATTGGTGGAAACACGCGAGAAGATAACGGAACTAAACGATCTTGCAGAACGTCAGCGAAAACTCAGAGAGCAGATTCGTGCCGACACAGAGGAGTATCTCAGGATCACCAACGACGAGAATATTAACTACTGTCCGGCATGCTACGTTGAACAGTCAGCAGAAAAGATCAGAACGCGGGGGGAACCAGAGCATGTGCACGACGCAAGTGGTGCTCCCGAGGAACTCTCGACATCGCTTGAAACAGTTGAGACGGCGTTAGACATCGTTGAAAGTAGTAACTCGGTCGCCATCGACAACATACTTCGCCGACACGGAAATCAGTTGTGTGAGCCTGACGATGTATTACGTCTACTCGAACTAATCACGAACGGCAGGGAAGAGATTCTATTCCCTGAGGCGACCTACGAGACGGTGAAAACAATCACTAGACTATCACTGGGCCAGATAGACAACGACCACTCAGTCAATTCGGTGCTGTCGTCGATACTGAATGATCTTGATACCGACCTATCAAACCGAACCTCAGAGGTAGGCTACTACAACCCCGAGTTAACAATCGATGAGCAGGTTGACGATTGCGAGGAGCGACTGTCAGCGGTTCAGACCGGACTCGGGGTGCTTGAGGACCAGTGGCCGGAGGAGCTGCTCGATACAAACCTCGCAGTCGAATCTGATGTTCAGAGACTCGAATCTGTAGTTAGCGAGACTGAGGCGGCTGCTGTGCCAGATTCATTATCTGATCTATCAAGTAAAATTGAATCAAAAGCAAAAGAAATAGACAGTCTTAAAAACAGCACCAAACAGCTCAAAGAGAAACGTGATTACCTCAAAAGCACGTTCATGGGCGTCGGGGAGGGCCTTGATAAAGTACTCAAGGAGTACACAGGAATTGTGGCAACACTGTTCAAAGTGTTCCAGCGCCCGTACGAGTTCGATCAGGTGAAACTCACTGGTGACAACGACCAGCTTCGTGTGATCCGTCGTGAAAACGGTGAGACCGCGAAAATTAGCGAGATGAGTTCCGGGCAGCGAACAGCCCTCTTGTTGGCGATCTTCGTCACTAACAATCTCGCGCACGACACTGCACCGCCACTGATGTTATTGGACGAACCGTTCGCGCACCTTGACGAACTCAATACGTTGTCGTTCTTCAATCTCGTGATCGAACTCGCAGTTCGGGGTGATCGACAGATCATCTTCGCCACCGCAAACGAGAGCCTCGCCTCACTGTTGGAGCGGAAGATCGGGGAAACAGCCGCATTCGAGAGGGTGAATCTTGGAGGAGGAACCGACTGACAGCTGATGCTGCCGGCGTCGTCACTGTTGAACCGGATTCGGGACAGTTGAACGAGCAGGCGACGACGAGTCTGGCGGGAGCCCCAACACGGCCGACGACTCTGAGTCGTGTCGGGGCGACACCCCTGCACCGGAGACGCCGTTAGAACAGACACTCCAGATGGCGGACCGCACCGCCTCGGAGTCACTCACAGCGAACCAACAACGGGCGCGAGCGATCGCAGCAGACATTGAGCAGTACGCGACGTACAATCACAAGTTCAATAACTACTCGCTCACCGCGACGCAGCTACGGACGGTGCTCACCGCACAGTCAGACGACGGGCGTGTCCACCATCAGACGGTGAAACGCGTCCGGGAGTTCCTTGACGAACTGGGTGACTCGGAGGTAACGGTCAAAACAGACAGAGGTGGGACGACCCGGCTCGTGTTCAACGCCGCTCTCGTCGAACGCATCGAACGACAACAGGCGGCTCACGGTGTTGTGCGGACAGACACCTCTACCGAGGGGGCGACGGTGTGATTCAGATGCAACCCGTCGAACCAAGCTAGGGACGTTCCACGACGACGGTCACGGAAGCAGCCGTCCAGTAGCCCGTGGTGTGAGGACTGCCCAGATTGTTACAAAAGTAATACTACGAGAAGTACACGAAATAGCGGAGTCTCGGTCAGTTCCCGTCGCACACCACCGTGATCTGGGGTGTACTCCAGGGAGAGTTCGTCTCCATCACGGACAGAGACTGTCGTGGGGTGGAGGCGACAGTGATGATGTTCAAGATAGACCCACCGGACTGACACCGGTATCAAAGGTATGCTTACAGACCTCGTCACCGGACCGGAACTCTGTCAACTTAAATCAAGAAACGTACCTATACGATCGAGTATTTAACCGTACATAGATAATTTCGAACGCCGTACTCGCGGTGATTGACGGGCTGAGTACGGGTCGCGAGGCGACGCCAGAACTCACCCAGCCGGTCCGAGCGTGGGCCAGTGGCGGCCCGAGACAGCCGACGAGTAGTCACGGCTGTCGGGCACAGACTCCACACTCCATCCCCAACGATCACCCCCGAGTGTACTCAGTCCCCGTCAGAGCGGTTCACATCCGACCGCACATGCCACTATCTGCGACAGTTAACCATCGGTGCCGCGCACACCACACACCACGACAATGTCCCGACGACCGCTGGGGACACTGTGGACGAAGGTACAATTCTACCGAGAGACGATTGTACGTTAAATCACACAGTAGAAAATAGCTGACCAATTACCACAAACGACCGGCGGCCGAACATCTATCCGGTTGCCGGGTGTACCACTGAACAGCAGTCGTCGCACGGTAGATCCAATATGACACTCACACCGACAGATGTACGCGAGTACGACGAGCAGACACGGGCGGCGACAGAGACGGCGACGTTCGCTCTCGGTTGTTTCTGGGGACCGGACGCGGAGTTCGGGACCGTCGACGGCGTCGTTAGAACCAGAGTCGGCTACGCCGGCGGAACGAAACGCGATCCGTCGTACCACGCGCTGGGCGATCAGACGGAGGCGTTGCAGGTAGATTTCGACGCTTCAGTCGTCTCCTACACGGAGTTGCTCGACCACGCGTTCCAGCTCCACGACCCGCACAGTCAGACGCGGACGACCCAGTACCAGAACATCGTCTTCGCCGCAACGACGAGCCAGCGTGACGCGCTCACCACGTGGCTTGAGGCCAACGGGTTCACAGCCGACGGAATCGAGACACGCATCGAACGGCTCTCACAGTTCCACCTCGCCGAGGACTACCACCAGAAACACAGCCTGCGAGGGGAAAATCGACTGCTGAACGCGTTCACCGAGGCAGGGTACGACGACACCACGATCCGCGAGTCGCCGGCTGCTGCCGTCGTGAACGCCTACGCCGCCGGACACGAGACCGACGGGCTGGATCTCCCGGACCGACAGACGATTCGGTTCCGGTAGCCGTCGCTCCCGATCCCCAGAAGCGGGTGGTCGTCTAGACCACTCGTTCAGCGATCGAGTCAAGACTCGTCGTGTCGAGACGCGGCTGGAACGTGACTCACCTCGGCTGGCGTGTCGACGTAGAACTCGGGGTCGACACCGATCCCGAGTCGGGGGAACTGATCACGGATGTGTGTCTTGGCGGGCGCGACCGCCTGTTCGCGGTCCTCGAAATCACGCACTGTCGGGCGCTCGAAGGCGGCCCATATCACCCCCTGATCTGTGTCGAGTTCGTGGCCACCGGGCGACACCTGATAGAAGGAGTCACACACCCACACGTAGGGGGCCTCAACCGTGGGTGCGCCGTCGTACGACGGCGGAGACTCGCCCAGTTCCTACAGCGTCCCCGTCGTTCCAGTGCAGCCAGTCCGCAGACGAGCGCCATCGTGTATCCCGGTGGACGGAATCCGGGAGGTGGGTGTTGACTCATTTCCGACACCACGTGTTTGAACCCCAGACGGACTCTGTGCCGGTCTTCACCCGACCGGAACGAGGTGTGGTTCGAGCACAGTTGCCTCCTGTGGGTGTGTCTCCCGGTACGACACCCACTCGTTGTGCTCGAACTGGAACACGACCACACACGGCCACCGGACACCGCCGGCGGACTCCAACTTCGATTGGACTGTCTTGGCCTCACCGCTCCCGACGAGTGCGTCGCTGGTCGCCGTCAAAAACGCTCGGAGTGCATCATACGAGGCAAGCTCGAGATCTGCGCGGTACGCGACGCGGCCGTTACTCGATGGGTCGTTAGGCCGCACACCAGCGGCTCCCCGCCCAAAGTAGATGACAAATCGATCACCAGCCCACCTGAATGGTCCGTGGTCACACTCTGCCGTGTTCGGCGAACACCGCCAGTCGAACCGACTGTCACAGTCGTGACACCGATACGCCGTGTTCCCCGTTAGGTCGGTCTCTGACCGATCGAACCCCACGGCTGGCTCGACGGCTCCACACCGAGGACAGTGTGTTAACTCGCGGTCGGCTCGCACACCAGCCATCTGTGGGGAGTGCGTATGTTCGTTTCGTCACCCGTTCAGAACAACACCCGCTCTGTCAGCCGGCGGAGTCGGCGGTTGAGCGACGACCACTCCTCAACCACGGCCAGTTGGTGGAAGTACGGTCGGTCGGTCTTGACCGGACGTGCCGGCCCAGCATCGGCTGTGAGGTACACCCCCAACACGGGGAACGTGACAGCGTCAAGCGTCGTCGTGTACGCGGCAGTGTCGTCCGGGCGACCGTCGGTCACGACAATCGCAAACGGGTTCGCTGCCCCGTCAAATCGTGCCCGCACGACCGACAATGCAGTCGCCAACGGCGTCCCGCCGCCGGTCTGTCCGGTCGCGACCCTCGCGTGTGCGGTCTCGGTCGTCTCCGCGACGGTCTTCACTAGACGCACTGTCGACTCGTAGATGTCGAGAATCGCCACAGACACGCCAACCGATTCCAGTGCGGTCGCGAGTGTGAGCGTTCCTGTCTCGGCCGCCGTCACTGCATCACCGTCCATCGACGCCGAACGGTCCACCACGATCACACATGTGTACTGCTTGTCCTCGCCCGGCTCGATCCGAGTGAACACGTCCGACTGTCCGCGCACGGCGGCAACGAGCCGCGATCTGTCGAAGTCTCCGCGACGTCGATGTGTGTGTTCTGTGTCGCGTCGCCGTTGTTGGAGCTGTCGTTCGAGTCGTCTCGCAAGCCGTGTCGCCGCTGGCTGAACCTGTCGTCGATCGTCCACGCTGTCCGTGGCGACACGGATCGGGGTGTCGAGATCAGCCGTGTCGAGCGCACGGACGTACTCGTCGAGCGCCGCCAACTGCGCCGTGGCCCCGTCTAACTCCGTCGCCTCCGCGGCTAGTTCCTCGGCGTACGCCTCCTCGACCGCTGTGGTCCACTGTTCAGTCGCGTCGGTCTCTGTTTCTCCACTGTGTGTGTTCTCTCCGCTGTGCATTTCCTCTCTCCCGTGCGTACTTTCTTTCCTACCGGTGTCTGTACTCGGTCCCGTCTCGTCTTCCGGAGTCGACCGTCCGGGGTGCCCGACACCTGGGTACGACGCTCGTGTCTCGTCGCCAGACATCCCCAGGTTCTCTCCACCGACGGACGATTGTCTATCGTCGGACGACCCCGTATCTGCTGGACCATCGACGGTTATGTCCGTGTGATCCCCGTCGGTCGTGTCTGCTTGTTCTGCATCGACAGTGTCCGTGCGACGGCCAGGATCGTCCGTGTCGACACGACCGACCCCGTCCCCGACGACGGTCCGAACCTGCCGTGTGACCGATCTGACGACGGACGTGCGGTTGAGGTCCGACGCCGACTTCGTTTCTCGGCCGAATCTCCCGGCCGTGTCATCTGGTTTGCCGAAACCCGCTCGACTGTCGTCGACCCCTCGCAGGCGAGTCTGCTGTGGCCCATCGTCGGTCCGGACGACCCCGTCCGCGTCGAGTAGTCGCGCCAGTTCACTCCCCTCGGGTGATGCTTCTGCCTCGTCGACAGCTGTCCGGAGTGTCGTCCAGAACGACCAGATTCGGTCGTTCCGGACTGTGGGGTCCGGCTCCGTCAGTACCGTCTTAATCGTCTCTCGTAGGGTCGGGAGCAGCCGTTCGAATGTGTTCTTGTCTCGGAGTGAGCACATCCGGAGCGTTCGGTCGTCGTTGTCACGGAGTCGCCGGAGTCGTCCACTGTCGTATATTGCGGCGTCCCCGATCGCACACAACACTGCGTCGAACAGGCCCAGTCGACGCGTCCCCTGTGGGTCCGTGTGGAGTAGGTTGGCGTTCAGAACGTCTAGTTCGGTCGCAACAGCGTACCGATGTCGGAGTTGTCGTTCGACGGCACCGTCTTCGAGTGTGTTCCAGACACGGGCGAATGCTCGCCGACGGTCAGCCTCGACCGTCTCCAGCGAGTCCTGAAAGCCGTTGATGTCGGTGTACCGGAGATGGCCGATCTCGTGGATCACTAACGCCTCTTGGACCGCGAGATCGAACACCGGTCGCCGGAGTTCAGTCGCCGGTTGGTTGAACGCTCGCGTCGTAACGGTGATCTCGGGCTTATCCTCATAGTCGGTCACAGCCGTCCGAAGCTCGTCTGAGAACTGAATCATCGGGCGGGCGGTCGTGAGGAGCCGCGCGTACGTCTGGAGGTAACGTCGTCGTTTCTCCGACTCGCGAAGGCGTTCGTCCTCACCGACTCCGAACCGTTCGCGAATCGCCTGTGGTGGTGTCGACGCAGTCAGCTCCATCAGTCCCACCGGACCGAGTCGATCGCCTTCGCGACGGCGGTGCGATCCTCGACAGTCGCCCGCGCCTCGAACACCTGCTTTGCTGCCGCAGCGGGTGTAAGATCGAACTCCGTCACCAGCCGTCCGACTTTGATTACCGCTCGGTGAGAGGTCGGGGTCGCGATGTCCCGGTTTCGGTGGCTGGCTCGGAGACTCGCGGCCAGCTCTGTCAGCCGCTCGGCGACTCGTTCGTCGCGGTCAACCCCGCGCTGTAGGTCGGTTGTCTCGTACAGCAGTCGACGCTCGGCCGACGGCGAGAGGTAGTCGAGGTGAAGCTCCCAAAACCGGGAACGAAACGCGTCGTTGAGCCGACTCGTCCCGGCGTACCGCGGCGGGTTGGTTGTCGCGACGAACCGGAACTGTGGGTGTGGATCAAGCACCTCTGCGGTCGGTTTCACTACTAACTGTCCGTCACGCTCAGTTAACCCGTGGAGTGGCATCGTCGCGGCCGGGCCGGCGGCGTTGAGTTCGTCGGCGACGAACGTCCAGCCGTGTCTCACGGCGCGGTAGAGAATTCCTGGCCTGAAGCTGAACGCATGTTCGGCCCCGACCAAACTGGCCGCTTCGCCGGCCTCAAGATCGTGCTGCTGGGTCAACTCTTCGACACGGGTCACACGCGTCTCTTCGGCCGTTTCGTCGGGGGCGTACTCGCCGACCAACTCCTCATAGGTCGTCCCGGAGCCGAAGTTGACCCGTACGAGCGGTCGGTTCGTGTGAGCACACAACTGCCTGATCAGTCGGTTCTTGCCGACACCCGTCTCTCCACGCAGGAGGAGCGCGTACGCCTCGTCGGCGAGAAACTGGGCAGCCAACTCGACATCCGCTCGGTCGTTCAGTTCGCGTTCGATGTACGTGTGATCCAGATTGGGAACGAGCGGGTGGTCCGGATCGTCTAACACTGGGAGCCCGTGGTACGTCTCCGCCGTCGGGGCACCGGCTGGTCGTGTCAGACTGGCCACTCGCTCAACACTGCTGTCTTTCGATGTCGCCCGGTCGGTCATGCTCCGTACTGTCGGTGCCGTGAGTAAATCCTCTCTGCCTCACCGACAGCGACTCTCCAATTGCTTGGATGAACTGTGGCGATATCGGTGTGTGGGCGGCGTCGACCTGGTGTTCGAGCAACTTGAGCTAGGCGTCGTCGGCATCGAACCGCTCACCGAGTGGCGACGATGTCGTCGGTGTGATCACGCCGGCGCGGGCTCTTCCCCAGCCCGTCCGCCGACGAGTTCGACATCTGGGTGGATGCGCTCGTAGGGGAGAAACGGACGCTTCGCCTGGCCGTCCTCAACGATGAACAGACGGCCGTAGTCCGCGAGCAGCGAGACATCGTCGTGGACGGTGCGGTAGTCGCGGTCGAGGGCCTCCGCGAACGCCGAGATGCTCTCTGCCGCGCCCTCGGTCGCCATGAGCGCTTAGAGGAGTTCGAGGCGATGGTCGACGAGGACCTTCCGCAGCTCCCCGACGGTGCCAAACGAGACAAGCGCGGGCTGCTCCTCGCCCTCGGTGACCGCTTCGACAGCCTCAATCATGTCCTCGCGCACTGAGTCGAACGACTCCACGGTGACTCACCGTCGGTGTGTCGCCAGCGTGGGTCGCGGTGTTCTCCAACACCTCACCGACCGCCGCCGACACACTGTCGAGGCGGGAACTGCCCTCGGCTGCCCTGCCTGCCTGTCGGGGGCTGTCACCACCCAGTTGGTACCCGAACCCGACGGCATGCGCTCACAGGAGGGGTCGGCGACCCGGAGGTCCGCACACAGGTAGTGGACGAGTGGTGCGACGGCCAACAGTGAGTCGATCCGCGGGGTGTGACCACCTCAATCCCAGTGTCGGGGACACGCTCGGCAGCGTCGGGACTCTCTGTCTCCGAGCCGATCTCGATCCGTGGTGGATGGATCTGGAGACTCGGAAACGAACGACCCGGGCTCGTCGTCCGGAGACCCGCCGACAGCGTCGTGAGTGGCCGGGCGACACCAGTTGGCGTCGACGCGGCTGTGACGCGCCCATGCGGGTGGTCTGCGGTGTCGCGGACGGCCAGCCGAACCCGTGTCGGTTGGTCGAAACTCACGACCCACGAAGCCCCCGGGCGGTCGACCAGCTCTGCGGCCGCCCTGAACTCGAGATACAACGACAACGACTCTCGTTGGAACACCGACCGGTACGTCGCCACCGGTAGCGACACGGTGTCCGAGAGCGCGTAGCCTGCCGCGGTCAACACCGCCGTCTCGCCGAGGTGTGTCTCCAACTCCACACCCGGTGACCTGACTGTCGGTGCCCGTACTCGGGTGAGGCGGCCGGAGACGATGTCGTCGGCCGGCACCGCCGTGTCTACGCCTGCCGGCTCCACGTCCCCGTCTGTTCGCACCCGTCTACGTCGACCACCAGCGAGTCGCCACTCTCACTCCCAGCAGGACCTTCTCGATCTCGTAGTTCAGCGTCTCACTGACGGTCAACGGTGGGAGTTCGGCAACGTCGCCGTCGAGACGGTCCCAGTGACCGGGGAACCCACCCTGAACGGCAGGGGGTGTGCAACGGTCGCCGGGACGTTTCTCAACGCGTATCTCCAGGGTGTTTAGCGATCCCGTGGGAACACACGCGATGGCATGCCCGCGACGACTGCCGACTGACGACCGCTCGTCGGTGAACGGTCGCACTACACGGTTGTCTGGGCCGTCTTGGTTTAGAGCCCGTGTGAGACAGATTACGGGGACTGAGAGGGGCAGCCTACGATTATTGCAGATTGACAAACGGTAACGACGCCTTCGATTCGCTGTCGTACGCGAGTACGTTTTCCTGATCTTCCCCGTCGGGCGTGATCAGGTCGACGACACGCGGCGCATTCCCCTCCGCGTTCGGTTTTGCCCCGCCGAATTTGTAACCACTCGCGACTTCATTGACATCCCGATACGGCCCACCCTCCTCGCTGCCAACCACCGGGAGGACTTCTGTCTTATTCAGGTCAAGGCCCCCCAGACTACCCTTGTCGACGACGAGTGTGACCGTGTTGGCCTCAAGATCAGCGTTCAGCTCGGGGTTACCTTTGGTTTTGTCGTCAGCGTCGACAACCTCGGGGTCGGCGAACCCGTTGGCAGTGATTCGGTAATGCCACTCGTCGGCGAACTCCACGTTCACCCCAAGATCCCCGATTTCCGTGGCTGTCCCCTCGTTGTCCGGGCGCGACGGGTCGCGGACCCACACAGTGAAAAACTGTGGTGCGAAGTCGTCGGCACCGAACACTTTCTGTAGCTGTCCGACTTCGAACGTGAACTTGTAGCTCCCCCCGAGACCCTCGATCACAAACCGGCGCAGGTCGAATGCTCCCGAGTAGAACGCGTCAGCCGTCGGGTACTCGTACTGACCGGGACCGTAGTCGTCTCCTCTTGGGTCGAGGAGGTCGGCAACGCGGTCGGGGGGGTCAGGCGAGCCAGCAGCAGGCCGAATCCGCGCTGCGGTGCCACCACCGGCACCCATCGAGACAGCCAGGGAATCGTTTGCGGAGAGTTGGTAGCTGCTGACGTTGACCGCCGTCGGATCGTCGTCCACGCTGGTTCCGTTAGCGTCGGCGTACTCCGTCACCGACCACCCGTTCTCCGGAGTCGTCGAGAACTCCTCCTCCAACGGCACTGTCAGATCACGAGCTTCTCCGTCTGTCATCGCACCGAGATACCACTCGTCGCCGCTCCGTCTGGCAACGACGACGTACTCTCCGATGGCAGCGTCTACGACGGTCGTTTCGTCCCAACTCGTCGGGACATTCTCGATGAACGCAAACTCCGGGACCGTCTCGTAGTTCTCCCTCTCAATGTGTTTGTTCCCGAAGTCGGTGTACGTCGCGGGGAACGGAGCCGGCTCCCCCGTTTCGGTAACACCGACGGTGTCGAGATTCAACCCGCCGACATCTTCCGCCCCGAGTTCGAGTGCGACCGTGTTGGTGCCAGCCTCGAGGTCGATCGACTCGGTGTAAGTCTGCCAGTCGTCCCAGTACTCGGTGAACGACGGCGTGAGTTGTTGCCTGGAGCCGTCGACGACGACCGAGAGTTCTGGATTCCCATTGTCGGTGACAGCATTCCGATTCTCCTCCTCATCACTCGCGTATCGGAGGTGAAGATCGTACTCCCCGTTGCTCGGGACGTTCTTTACCGTGAACGTCACTGTCGCTCCGCCTGGTTCGCGGTTAGGGTCAAACGGGACGTAGTGTGCGCCGTAGGCGTTACGCCACTGATCGGCGGTGATCATCCCGTCGAGATCGCCGGACTGCGCCTGGACGAACTCGCCGACTTCGAGCGTACTGTCGATGTACGCTTCGATCCGGTCGGCGGCCATCTGGAGCCCGGCGAGGTAGGTCGGGTACATCGCCAACTGCTTGGCTCGTGTCGTCTGGATCTGCCCCGTCTCGTCGTCCTCGTTGAACGTGATGTCGAAGATCCCCGGCTGGAAGCTCGTCGGCCCGGCGAGCATCCGGGTGAACGGGAGGGTGACGTGGTGGTCTCGTCCGACACTCGACCCCAACTCACCGAAACCGTCGTACTCCTGTGCCTTCACCACCTCTCGCGCGGCGACGTTCGGGTACGTCCGAATTTCACCGGTCGGTCTGATCCCCTCGTGAATCTCCAACATCTGTTTGTTCGCGGCAGCGGCCTGCATGACCTCTCGGTGGTGGTTCACCGCACGCTGCGAGTGGTGTGTGTGCGTCAGTTCGTCCAGATCGTCCGCGTTCCCGTACAACCCAGGGTCGTTGACGTAGCCGTTCTTGATCGACCGGATTCCGGCGTTCCTGTACTCTGCGAAGAGGTCCCGGTTGTTGATCTCGTCTTCGTAGTTGCCGAGGTTCCCGGACGTTTCGTTGTGCATTGTCATCTCGACTGGGTTCGAGCGATTCGCTCCGAACTCGGTGACTGCGTTCACGTCGAAGTCCGGATACGAGTCGTCGACCCCCATTTCGAGGGCCGTCCCGTCGGCGTTGGCGCCGTAGTCGCTCCACCCCTGGTTCCACCCTTCTGCAAGAACACTGTCGAACCCGTGTTCACTGGCGAAAGCCATGTACCGTTTCATCCGCTCGGTGCGAGCACCGTGGATGTACTCCGCCGGGTTCGACAGTTCGCTGTCGGGCTGGTACTCCCAGTTGGCGCTGCCGGCGATCATCGTCCACCAGATCCCGATGTACTTCCGGCCGCTCTCCAGCCACGACGTGTCGACACTGTCGCCGCCGGGGAACGCCGACTCGTCAAGTGGGTCGGCGAGTAGTGGAATAAGTTGCGACTCAACGAGGGCTCCTGGTGTGTCCCCAAACTGCACAGTCCGCCAGGGTGTTACGTGCGGGGTCGTTGCCTTCACAGAGGACCCGTCTGGTAGTGGTGCGAGTTCGGCCGCGAGTTTCCGACTCCCGTCGTTGGACTGCGGAGCCAATGACAGCGTGGCGTAGTCGTCGAGGTTCGACTCGTGGACGCTGAGGTACGTCTCGTCATCTGTTCTTACCGTCAGTGGTGTGTGTACCCCCCGTCGAACGGAGTTGTCGTTTGGGCGGGTCGTCCCACCCCCAGCCGGGATCTCAGTAAGTGATGACTCCGTGTACTCCTGTTCAAACCGTGGATTCACCCACTCGTTTTCGATCCACCAACTTGTGTAGTCACCCGCGAAATTGAACTCCGTGTTCTCAGAGTCGATTGTGAACCCCCCGAATCCGTCTTCGAGAATCGTCCGGAATCCGAACCCGTCGTCGAACACCCGGAGTTCGAACACCGCCGACCGCCCGGGGGCTGTCGGCTCTTCAACGCTCAGACTGAGGTAGCCGTACGCCTCCGAGACGGAGTCGAAGCTTCCCCACTCTGGTGTCCACGTCTCGGTCGCCGTCCCGCGCTCGCTGGCGGTGGCGACGACTGCCGGACCGGTCCCACTGATTGCTGTTCCGAACGCTGGTTGGCCGTCAAACTCGAACCCGATCGGAGACCGTTCGAGATACGTCGTTCCCTTGTAACTGACACTGTACTCCGGCACGCCCGAAGAGACATCGAGTGTCACGCCGACAGAGCCGTCCGGTGAGGAGACTGTCTGTGTCTCGATTTCTCCTCGGGCGACCGCGTCCGACGACTCCGGTTTGTCGGTGTTCGCGTGGATCGTGACCGAGAGTGTCTGGTCGGTCTCGACCCCAGCAGTGTCGACGTACACGCCGATCGACTCCCTCTCACCGACACCCAACGCGAGAACCGACTCCTCGCCGTTGCGTAGCCTCTCGCCGTCGTTACTTTCGGGGTAGAAGTACACGTCCTGTTGACCGAACGACGAATCGTCGAAGTCGAACGACCCCCAGACGTAGATCGTCTGTGTCCCTCGGTTCCGAATCTGGAAGACATCGTCGAACGTGTAAACAGAGCGCAGCCCGAGTCCTTGTCCACCCGTGTCCGTCTCCCCGAATCCGAGTTCAACTTGACCAGTGTTTGTCGCGGTGGCGAACTCCCCGTTAGGTCCACCGGATGGAGTCAGCCCGACGAACGCACTGGCATCGTCGGCAACACTGACACTAATATCTCGGTCTGCCGCGACGTTGCTGAACGCACTCGTCCCGACAACACCAGCACCAGTGACGCCACCGAACAACAACAGTAGTTGTCTTCGATTCATCTGGTGAACGACCCCGAGGACGACGGCGTCTTGGCACCGATCAACTGCACTGCCGGCCAGTCGGTACACGTTCGGTTGCGATTGATCATTACCATCCAGATGATAGACCCACACTGGTATTGTATTGTGCCGGGTTACGTGGCTCAGTGGTAGCCTGAACCACCGGTCTGTCGAGCAACGGAAGCTGGCGCGACAGTTGACACCCAGGGGTTGTCGGTCGACATACGGATCTGTCGGTGGTCAACCGGCCGTGATTGGGCCGGCGCCCCACCGAATCAGGGTGAATCGAGGGTTCGAGTGACCCGCTCAAACGTCCGATTCAGCGGGACGTGTGCAACAGCTGCCGAGCTTTCGACCCGTTACACCTATCTAGAGTATGCGAATCCGGGCGACCGACGAATTCGCGGTCTCCGCTCGCGAGCCTGCGACCGAGATCTCGCACGGACGACATGTGAGAATCGGGCAACACGGACGACGCGTGGGGTTCGACCAGCGTGGACGACGACTGGGGATCAAGCGACACGGGCTCCGACGATTGGAGGACGCCGGTCGATTACGACGAAAACGACATCACCGCAGCCGAGACGGGAAACAGCACAGACGACACCACTGCCTCCGGAGTGACCAATCCTTCGAGATCGTCAGGTGCCTCAGTGTCGTCGAGCACCTCGGAACCGCCCGATACATCGGCGTCGTCCGACGCCTCGGTGTTGCCCGACAGCCGCGGCGACAGTCGACGCGACGCTGGGGACGACACCACACGCGAGACGGACACACAGCGCAGCGGCCCGGGCTGTCGGCGGCCCGCTCACACGACAAGACGATCACCGTCCCGTACGCGAGCGTCACCGACGCCGAGCTGTTGTCGTGGTCCGGCTCGGAGCTGCCGGGCGCAGAGCAGACGTTCGCCGTCCGGATCGACACCCGCGCCGTCCGTGGGTCGCTGATCGTCCAGTTAGACCACGGGAACCGCAACCGCGGGAGCGGGCACGCGCGCCACGACCGTCTGGTGGATCTCGTCCGGGCCCACGCTGCCAAGACAGTGAACGACGCGGCCGTCGGTGAGGGCGGCTCGACAGCTGGTGGAGACGGACCAACAGCCGGTGGCGGTGAGGTGACTGCCGACGCATCCGAGACCGTCTACTGTCGCGAGTGCGGCGAGGTGATGTCACGCCGCGCAGAGGCGTGTCCAGCCTGTGACGTCCCGAACGCCGCGCGAGAGGCGGGTGACCGTGGCGGCCACGGTCAGTGATCGGCCGCTCAGACGAACCAGGTCCACTCGTGCTATTCCGGATCGAACGGTTCGCGCTGGTCACGCTTCAGCTTGTAGTAGTGTCTGAGTGACCTTCGGGCTGAGCTTCGAGGACCATGTTCGGCGCTGCCTTGCAGAGTTGTTCGCGCTGCTCCGGGATCGGGATCGAGGATAGTTGGTCGCGGAAGTTGTCCCCGAACGGTGTCGTCTGGTTGGATTCTGAGGGGTATCGCCACGCCCTGGCGTCGGCGTGGGCGTCGGTGCCGACACTGTCGACCACTACGGCGACCTCAAGGGGTCGAACCGGCTCGGCGACCAGCGGCTGGGTGTGTTGCTGTGGTGTCAACACCACGGCCACGGTGCCGTCGAACAGGCCGCGGCGTTCGTTCACCAAGACCCGACGCCGACCGGCCGAAGTATCGACCAAGTGTACGGCTCGGAGGTGGGCGACACGTACCTGCGGTATATATGGCACGACTCTGTCGTGCAGGCGGCGCTCCGGTTCGGACGCGACCCCGAGGTTGACGAGACGGTCGTCGTCGCGCATACGGCGGCGCTCCGTGAGGGTCTCCGGTCGTCGCGGAGGGTGACGTGGTGAAGACACACAGCACCGGCGAGAAACGGGTCGCGGAGGCGGTCGCGGATCTCCGTGGGTCGTTCACCACAGGCGACGTTCGCGAGCGGCCGGCGGGTGACCCGAACCCGCGGAGCGTCCGCCGGCAGTTGGCCGCGCCCGTCGAGGCCGGCCACCTCGATCAGATGGAGACGCCGAACGGCGTGGCCACCCAGTTCAGCGATCCGGAGATGCCGGGTGCTGGCCAGGTGGAGTTGCCGAGGGTCGGCAAGACACACCCGGACGGCCCGACACAGTGTCTATCCGATACGTGGTCTGTCCGGGTGGGTGGTGGTGACACCGGTGGTTCACGGCACCGTCCGGTGGCTCGCGCCACACTGCCGTCACCAGATACAGCCGCAGCGGCCGTCGAGAGCGACCCACCGCCGTCGTAACCGCCGCGAGACACTCGACGCACGCTGTGGCGGCCAGCCGCGGTTGGCCTGTTCTCGTTCGCGTCTTACCTAGCACGCTCCGAACACAGCCACCTTTCTGTTAGATAAGACGCCGTTGGAACGTCGTTCAAGACCGGCCTCCGACCACCCGCGTGCGGTCGCCCCGATTCGTTGGTCCTCCCCGCCACCGCTATTAAAGGCCACTTATGGGTATACAGTAGCATGGGGGAGTCGTCCCAATCGACCGACGATGAACGGCAAGAGGAGATTCGAGAGTTCCTCGCGGAAGTGGTTCGGGAGACCCGCAAAGACAGCACTACTGAGGACCCAGCAGACCGGGTTGAGCCGACGGGCGATGAACGGGAAGACGAGATTCGAGAGTTCCTCGCGGAACTGATTCAGGAGGCCCGCAAAGACAGCACTACCGAGGACCCAGCAAATCAGCTTGAACCGACGGGCGAGGAACAAGAAGACACGCCCAGGCGGGCACTTTACAGACGCTCCTTTCTCGGTCACCGCTCACTGCCGCAGGGCCGCGGTCGATCTCCGCACAGCCGGCACGGTGGAGGGTTGGTGTGTCGTCGTCGGCAGCTTTGGCGACCGGCTCACCGACGGCGTCGATGAGAACGGGCATACAGGTTGTCACGGATTCAGATTTCATACGGCTGGCAGACGCTTCGACAGTTCTGGGTGAGTTCGCGGGGTCTACAGGCCAGTTTCTGACATCGCGAACCCAAGGGTTGACACGGGGAGAACCGGGTAACGAAACGTTTCTTGACCCGGTCAGCTGTCGCCAATGGAGATTTCAGTCGTCGTTGAGGCGGCGACAGGCAACTCGTCGGTGTCGAGGATATCTGCAATCTGTTCTGGTCCGAGTCCGCCGTTGGCATCGCGAGCCGCGGCGAGCAACTCAGCACAGGTGCCAGTCGGCACGGCCGTAGTGTCGCCGCGACACCGAACGTAGTGACGCGCTGCCGCGTCAAGCGCCTGCGAGGTGTGCCCCTCGGCGGTCGCTTCGCGAAGATTCTCCCAGAGTCGGTCTCGCTCGTCCGTTGACTGAATTCGCATAGGTTCGGGTACGCTGCCACGGGTCGAAAGCCCGGCGGCTCGTTGCACAACCCCCGGTGATTCAGGTCGTTTCGCGGGTCACTGGAACCCCAATTCACCCCGGATTTGGATCAGTTGGGGTGGACCTCCGGTCCGATCACAGTCACATGACCGGTCACAACTCAACTGGTTGCACAACCCGTTCCGGCTGTGGGTGTACAACGAGAGACATCGCCGTCTCAACGTTGTGTGACCCCGTGCAGTTCGACGAAGATTGGGTTACACGCGGTTTACGCAGCCCCCGTGAATAGCAACCCGCGTAGGGACGATAGATGACTATGAGACAGCTCTCCTAGTGCGAGTCGTGCGAGGATTCAATAGAGTCCGCTTCAAGCGTGGAATATGACGCGGGACGTACGGATGCATAATCCGACACATCGGTATAATACGACAGGTGAGTCTGGTCCAACTGACACCCCCTCTGTTCAGTGGTCGTATGAGTTAGACACAGCCGTACAGAAAATCGCTGTCTGGGACGGTCAAGTGTACGTGACGCGCGGAGATGGGAGCATTTCGGTCTTGGATACGGATGGGAACCCACAGTGGCGTTTCCAGACTGATCGCACTGATAGGTCGGTGGAGTCGTCACCAGCGGTGGTTGACGGGAGAGTCTACATTGGGAGCCCTGATAATCACATCTACGCACTGGAGGCGGCTAGTGGAACTGAGCGGTGGTCCTTCCAGACTGATGGGCCCGTGAACTCGCCACCAGCGGTGGTTAATGAGACGGTCTACGTCGGGAGTCGTAATATCATTGCGGATGGCAATGATCACATATACGCATTGGACGCGGACAGTGGGACCGAACGCTGGTCCACCCAGGCTAATGGAGGAATTCACTCTTCAGCAGCAGTAATTTATGGGACCGTCTACATCGGGGCCAGCGATGGGACCGACCATAACAATAATCTCGTCTCCGCGCTAGAGGCAGCTACCGGGACCGAACGCTGGTCTTTCCAGACTGATGGGCGCGTGGAGTTGTCACCAGTAGTGGTTGACGGCACTGTCTACATCGGAGACAGCGATGGCAATGTCTACGCGCTGGAGTCGGCCAGTGGGACCAAACGCTGGTCTTTCCAGACTACGGGGATAATGATGTCACCAGCAGTGGTTGACGGGGTCGTCTACGTCGGGGGGAGTTTCAGTAGCGGGATCCACGCGCTGGATGCAACGTTTGGGAGCAAGAACTGGTCATTCCAAGTTGATGGGGAAGTGGAGTCGTCACCAACAGTAGCTGACGGGACTGTCTACGTCGGGAGCCATGAGCTGTTTGGAGATGCCCACATTTACGCGATAAATACGACTGATGGAACCGAGCAGTGGCATTTCGAGACTGATGGGCAAGTGACATCACCAGTCGTCAAAGACGGCAGAGTCTATGTGGCTGGCGGGGACACGGTGTACGCACTGGGAGAGTAGCGACACACGGGAAGCGGTGAGACGGGGATTTTCAATAAGTGTTCAGCATGTCACACGGAACTACCCGAGTATAATGACCCTACGTTTTGTCCTGAGTGTGGGGCTGATCTGTCTGGCTCTGGGGGCGACACACAAATCTACGACCCTGACTGACCGCGTGTCGCTCTCACTGTTGTCGTCTTCTGGGGCGCGGTGGAGTACAGGATGGGAGATGAGAACCCACCTCCTGCGTGGGGGCGATAGATGACTGTCAGTTCTCTCGGTGCAAGTGGCGGGGGACTCAATAGAGTCCGCTTCGAGGATAGAATGTGATGCGGAACGTGCGGATGTACAATCCGACGCATCGGTACGACACAACAAGAGAGTCTGGCCCGACTGACTCTCCCACTGTTCAGTGGTCGTGTCAATTTGACACAGACACACGAGAGATCGCTGTCTGGGGCGAACAAGTGTATGTGACGGGCAAAGATGGGATCACATCGGTCTTCGATACAGACGGGAATCCGCAATGGTCCTTCCAAACTGATAGGAGCATACAGCCGTTGCCAGCAATCGACGGGACTATCTACATCGGGAGTTATAGTAATCATGTCTACGCGTTGGAGGCAGCCAGTGGAACCGCACGCTGGTCGTTTTAGATGAGTTCTGGCGGAGGCGTTGCAGTGGCGACTGCCTCTGCGAGTGCTGTCTCGGTAAACGGCGTGACTTCGTCGCCGTTGACGAACATCGTCGTGTCAAGTGGCTCCAACGGATCGAACACGGCTGCTGCGATTGTCTCGGCCGACCCGTCTGGGGTCTCACCTATCACGAGACGTGGATGGTCGGGAGTCGGTGATATGGTGGGCGTTGAGCGCGCCGAGTCCCAGAAGTAGTACTTCTCGCGTAGTTCCTCAATCTGTTCTCGCTCGTCTTCCGAGAGGTCGTTCACGTCGTCGTCTCCGACGATATCGTGTATCTCCTGACGGATATCTTCCATCTTATCTTGTGCCTTAATTTTTCGGACAAATCTGGTAGTTCGGGCTCTCTCACTGACACACCGTCGATTGGATTCAGTCTGTTCTCCAACCGGTCGCGAGCGGCCTCCAACTTCGAGATGAACGCATCTTCCGAGGTGGCTGTGTTCGTCGTGTCACTGTCGGTTTCGACTTCGAGTATCTTGAGCACGAGGGGGATAGCCACAGTTTGGAGACTGGGCTCCACCGGTATCAATCCTCTCACTTACCAAATGAGACGAAATTACTTAGCCATACTCAACAACAGACGGCTACGGGCCGTTTCAGTTCGGGACAGCCTCACCGACGATCATTCGCCAGCGTCCGGTCCCAACGTCGTGACCGTCCGTCCCGACGGTGCTGTCCACTCACCACGGGCGTGATCGAGCAGGGCTCGACTGAACAGGTCACTCACACCTCCTATCACCTCGGACCCGGATCGAACGTTCCGCGAGAGTGTGATACTCCCACACGGCTTACTTCTCGATACCTCGGTAGCGTCGGTGTGCGGCGAGATACGTCGGGTGCAGGGCGAAGTGGGGGTTCTCGGGGGCGAGCAACGAGTCGCCGGCGAGTCGCGCGACCGTCTCCGGCGGGTCGTCGGCGTCGGCGACGAGGATTCGGCGGTCGTCGGTCGCCGCGAACCAGCCGTGGTCGAACGCCCAGTGGTGAGTGCGGCAGAGCGCGATTCCGTTGCGGAGATCGTCGGGGCCACCCTCGGCGACCGGGTAGACGTGTGCCGTCTCCACTTCTGGCACTCCCTCGGGTGAGAGCCGCCGTGCGCCGCAGGCGGCACACCGGTTGTCGTACAGCGCTCGCACGCGCCGGGAGAAGGCGGTGTCGCGGACGGCTCGCTCGCCGGCAGCGGCCGTCTTTCGGTCGGTGTCCAACGTCGGCTCGCCGCTCGACAGTGTCTCGATCCGTGACTCCCGGTCGGTGTAAGCCGCCCACGTCGCCGTCTCCAACCGGCGCATCTGGAACTGGTACACCGTGCGTCCGCCGTTGTCGACGTACGCCACGTCGACAACTTCGACGAGCCCGCGGTAGTGGTAGCGATCCTCACCGTCCGTGCTCGTGAACAGGTAGATCGGAAACGTCTCGTCGACCGCGTCGAGGAGCGCGCGGTTCGCGACCGTCTCGATCTGGTCACCCTTCTCCGGGACGCCCTCGCCGACGTAGGTGAACGTCCGCCCGCGGCCGAGACTGTCGTCGTAGACGGTCCCCTCGTTCGCGAGCAGGATCACGTACCGCCCCGTGTCGGGGCTCCGGTAGGTGATCCCCTTGAACTGGTAGCCGAAGTTGGTTCCGAACCGGTACTCGACTTCTGCCTGGGTGAGTGTCTCGTCGAGTTCCAACGGCTCCGACAACGGTGAGCGTGACACGGCGAGTGATGTGTGGCGGGTGGGAAGTGTGTGGTGGCTGGCGTGAACTGTGTGCTGGCTCCCATGTTGTCGCCGAGGAGTCGTGAGGCTACGAGGCGACCGAACCCCTCACCCCAGATCGGCACGCCGGAACCGCACGTACCCGACGACCGTCGGAACCACGAGCCACGCGGCGAACACCACGAGCGCGAACTCGTCCGAGAGGAACCACGCCGGGTCGTGGTCTGCGTGGAGCGGCGCGAACTGCGTGTCCGCGGGCAACACCAGGTTCAGCAGCTTCCGGTAGGCGACGAACGGGCTGGTGAAGTCCGCGAGTGCGTACAGATTGGGGGCGGCGGCGAACCCGAGCAGGTCCGTGTGGATCGCGCGAACCACGCTGGCGACACCGACCCCCGGAAGCAGGTAGCTCACGACCGTCACGAAGTACGCGCCGATTGCGCCGCCGACCGCCCGGCGGCGGGAGGCGAACACCGAAGAGACGGCGACGGCGAGCGCGACGAACGTCACCGCGTAGAGGACAGAGCCGGCGACGACCCCGCCGACCAGCTCGGCCGGCACCGCGAGCGGCGACCCAGTGAGCAACAGGTCCCCGACGACGGCTGTGGTGACGAGGAGAAACAACAGGAGGACACCGGCAGTCACCAACACCGCGCGACTCACCAGCTTCCCGAAGAACACGTCACCGCGGCTGTTCGGCAACGACAACAGGAACGCCATCCCGCCGGAGTCACGCTCGCCGGCAATCGCCTGGTAACCGACAGTCAGCGCCACGATTGGGACGACCGCCGCGACGAGAAACGCGACCCCGCGGAACAGACCAGCGACGGTCGACCGAACCCTCGCCGGGTCGGCCGTTCCGTCGCCACTCCCCGCAAAGACCAGGTAGCCGAACAGGGCGCCGATCCCGCCGAGCAACAACAACACAGCCCAGAGGCTCTTACTCCGACGGGCACCGGTCAGGTCCTTCCGGGTCACCGCGACGAGACTCACTGTGACACCTCCGTCGGCTCGGCGTCGTCGTCGCGTTCTGCGCCGCGGTCGTCCACAGCGGCGTCGTGTTCGGTGCTGTTGCCGTGTTCGCCGACTCCGCCACCCCCGTCACGTCCACCTTCGGTGTACGTGTTGAACAGCTCCTCCAACGCGACCGGCGACGAGAGGATGTTCCGGACAGTCGTCCGGTCGGCGAGGTGGCGGACGACATCCACCTTGTCGCCGGCCGACGCACACTGGACGACCAACGTCTGGTCGTCTCGTTCAGCCTCGTGGACGCCGTCGAGTGACGTGACCCCCGCGGGGTCCGGAACGGGAGCACACTCGACACGGATCGTCGTTCCGCGTCCGACACGGCGGCGGAGTTCGTCGATGGTGTCGACCGCGACCAGCTCCCCTTCGTTCATCACCCCGACACGGTCACACACCGCCTCCACCTCGCCGAGCACGTGCGAGGAGAAAAAGATCGTCGTCCCGTTCGCGGCCCGTTCGCGCACGATCTCCCGGATGCGTTGAATCCCGTTCGGGTCGAGCCCGGCGGAGGGTTCGTCCATCAACAGGAGATCGGGGTCGCCGACGAGCGCCATCCCGAAGGCGAGCCGTTGCCGCATCCCCGTCGAGAATCCGTCAACCGGGCGGTCGGCGGCGTCCGCGAGCCCGACAGTCGAGAGAATTTCACCGGCGTCGTCCCGCGCCCCCTTCGTCCGGACGGTCCAGTCGACGTACTCCCGTGCCGTGAGCGACCCGTCGAACCCGTACCCCTCCGGGAGCACGCCGATCCGGTCGGCGATGGCCGTGCTGTCTGTGTTGGCGTCCATCCCGAACAGTCGTGCCTCCCCCGCGGTCGGTCGAATGAAGTCGAGAAGCAGGTTGATCGTCGTCGACTTCCCGGCGCCGTTCGGGCCGAGGAAGCCGAACACGGTCCCCTCCTCGACTGTCAGGTCGAGATCGTCGACGGCGACCACTGGCTCTGACCGGCCGAACCGTCCACCCGCGAACCGTTTCGTCAGTCCTCGTGTCTCGATTGCGGTCATCCGTCTTCGACACGGCGCCCGTCTCGCCTAACTCTCGGGTGTCAGTATCCAGATAGAGTGGCTCTGCCAGTCCAGACGCCACCGAACTGTCGTCGACCGTGAGACGAGTTACCGACTGGTCGACGAACACCTTCGGCGGGACAAACCAGTCGAAGACACACGAAAGATCGAAGCGCACAGGACGACCACGACGCCCGCGAACGTCGAGAGTTTCGAGAGTTCAAACGGAGCGACGCCGCGGGGCCGACTCGGTTGCTACCGAGTGTAGTTGTTGTGCGCACTCAGGAAGTTGTAGACAGCACCAGACACGATTTCGTGGCCTTCGTCTGTGAGTGTCAGCTTCCCTCTCGTAGGTTGGTCTACGACAGGAGTGAGCGACTTCATCGGTAGTGGGAGCGTCGCCCACGGACAAACAAGTGAGTGACTTTTGAGCGACCCGTCCTCCATATGGTCGTCTTTGTTGATTTTGTAGGTGTGGTCGTGGGATTCGTACTCCGCAAAGTCCGTCGTCAAGCAGGTAACGTTGTACCGACCGGAGTTGGCCCAGTCGTCGTACTCAGTCTCGGCCAAGACAACTCCAGTGCGGTCTTTCTCGTTCGTCTGTCCGTCGCTACTCGTTAGTGGGTCGTTAGTCAACCTGACTACTTGTTTCGGTCCAAACATCTGCAACTTGTCATTTATTTTTCACGCAATTAAGTGTTTTGGATAGACTGGAGTCGATCCAGTAAATCTGGGAGTGCGAGACACGACAGCGTGTATCGACCGACAGCACAGACGTTCGACGTAGTCGGGACACGACCTACTCGGACAACAGATCGTCGTCTGGTGTGTCGATCTCCTCGGGAGTCGGTGCGTCGATCTCGTCGGGCGCAGTGTCTCGGTCGGTGACCGACTCGGCGACATCCAGCTGTCGAGTCGTGAGCAACGCGTCTTCGATCTCGTCGACCCGGTCGTCGTTCACGAGGTAGTGGCCCGACAGCTTCTCGATCAGTCCGTCTTCACGGAGTCGTTGGAGGACTTTGTACACGCTGGATTTCGGGACGGGGGTCTCTGCCGCGATTTCCTTCGGTTCGTACCCGACGCTCGGGTCGCGAGCGAGGAGCGCGAGGACAGACGCCTTGTGAGATCCTGGAGCGGGCGCCGAGTCCGTCTCGGCGAGTGTCTCCAGTTCTCTCCTGGCTTGTGGCATGCGTCATACGATGTCAGGACAAGTCATAAGCGTTGTGTAGTCATTTGGTCATCGACAAGCCCCGAACAGGAGACCACCACAGCCGGACGAAGCCGTCTTCTGTCTGCCGGAGGACTGTCGGGCGTGTCAGCGACACGCCAGCCACACGGCCCGACGAGGGAGACGAATGCCGCCACAGATCGGAGGACGCTGTGAGAGGCGTCGTCTTGGCTGGAACGGGGTCGGGCGTCGGGAAGACAGTCGCCACACTCGCCGTCCTGCGCGCGCTCAACGACGCGGACTACGAGCCACAGCCGGCGAAAGCCGGGCCGGACTTCATCGACCCAAGCCACCACGAGGCGGTCGTCGACCGCGTCTCTCGGTCACTCGATCCGTGGCTGGCGGGCGCGGCCGGCACCCGACGGACGTACCACCGCGGGAGCGGTGACGTGTGTGTCGTCGAGGGGATGATGGGGCTGTACGACGGCACCGTCTGTAGCACCGCACGCGTCGCCGCGACGCTGGAGTTGCCGGTCGTGCTCGTGGTCGACGCGAGCGCGGGGATGGAGGGTGTCGGCGCGACCGCGCTCGGCTTCGCAGAGTACACCGCGGAGGCGGGGATCGACATCGACGTGTGTGGTGTGATTGCCCAACGCGCCCACGGCGGCCGCCACGAGTCGGGGATTCGGGGGGCGCTCCCGGACGGGATTGACTACCTGGGTCGCGTCCCGCCGGACGACGATCTCTCGATCCCGGACCGTCACCTCGGGTTGGAGCTGGGCACCGAGTCCCCGGTCGACTCCGAGGCGCTTGACCGCGCCGCAGAGACGATCCACGTCGAGCAGGTGGTCGGGCTCGCTCGGGAGCCGCCGCGAGCGGGCGAGTCGACTGACCGTGCAGGAACCGTCGAGTCGGGGGCCGACTCCTCGGAGGCCACCCCCTCGAACGCCGCCTCGTCGAACGCCGCCTCGTCGGACAGCCGCCCACGAGTCGTCGTCGCGGACGACCCCGCACACTGTTTCTGTTACCCGTCGACACGGGAACGACTCCGCGAGGTGGCCGACGTGGAGCCGGTCTCGTTTCTCGCAGACGATCCGCTCCCGCCGTGTGACGGGGTGTATCTCCCCGGCGGCTACCCCGAACTGTACGCGGCCGAACTGTCGGAGGCCGCGATTCTCGACGAACTCGCCGCCCGCGCGGCCGACGGGCTCCCCGTGCTGGGCGAGTGTGGCGGGCTGATGACGCTCGCGGAGTCGCTGACGACGGCCGACGGCGACACCGTCGAGATGAGCGGGGTGCTCCCGGCGGACGTGGAGATGGAAGACCGGTACCAGGCGTTGGACCACGTCGAGTTGACCGCGACCGACCGGACGCTGACGGCCGGCACGGGGGAGACACTCCGGGGCCACGAGTTCCACTACTCGACGGCCGATGTCGCGAGTGACGCCCGGTTCGCTTTCTCCGTCGACCGGGGGGAGGGGATCACCGGGGACGCGGACGGACTGACGGAACACCAGACGCTCGGGACGTACGCACACGTCCACCCCGAATCTGGGGCGTTCGACACGTTCTGTGAGCGGCTGTGACGGCTCGTCTGGCTCGGGTTGTTCATCGACGCGCCGTGTCGTCAGTCAGCCGCTCGGAGACGGAGACGACCGCCGTCCGCGTCGACTCGCGTGGCAGGCCAGCCTCGACTGCCAACGCGAGCGCGCCACCCATCCCGAGACCCTCCTTGGCTTCGCCGGCGAGGTAGCCGTCGGTCGCCGGGTGGTCGACGGCGTCGAAACCGGGGTCGGTCACGGTCAGCGACAACGAGAGATCGGCGGCCAACCCGCGGATCGCGGCCGACTCGTCTGCCGCGAGAAACGAGGTCGTCGCCAGTTCAAGCGGTGTGGGCTCCGCGGAGACACCCTCGGCGGCGTGTCGCACCAGCGCGGCCGCCGCCCGCCGCGCTGATGCCGTCGATCCGTGCGGTCGCGGTCGTTCCGGCGACGAGAATAAAGAACGTATCGGTCACTGTGACACCCGAGCGGGGAGTCCCAGCGCCGACAGGTCGACGTGCTCGCGGACGAGTTCGGCGGCGGCGTCGTACGGTGACTGTCGCCGTTCGGTGTTGTCGGGACGCTCGACATCTACGGCGACAAAGACCGTTTCGAGAAACCGTTCGCGAACCGATTCGTTCTCGAACGTGGAGGTACGTCCCGAGCACCCGTCTGCTGGCCGCCACTTCAGCGCCGTGGTCACCTCTCGGCGGACATCCCTCCGTGAGAACGGTCGAACCGTTGATGAGTCTGTGGGACCTGTGTTCTACAGATTGTGACAGACGATCAACGCACAGTCGGCCAGTTCAGCGGCGAGACGAGTGACAGGCAGATGGGTGTCGTCGGAGCCATCGTCGCTGGCGGTGTCGTAGTGTTGTTCCTCCCGTTTCTTCCGGTTATCGCCCTGCTGTATCTCCTCAGACGACTGCGTTCCTGAACAACGCAGAACGCTTCCAGTCGACACCGAGGCTCTCAGTCAGTACCGAAACTCTAGGTCGACATCCAGACTCTATGTTGACACCGAGACTCCGGGTGGGTGTGGTCGCGGCGGCCAGGTGGGGAGCGTCGCACCGACAACGTACCACCGAGCCGACCGAGGTGATGATGTGACAGACAGGTTACAGCTCCTGGCACAGATCGGACTCGGCTCGGTCGCGGTCGTGCTCGCGGGGGCCGTCGGCTTCCTCCTGTTCGTGCGCGTTCCGGACGGGCTGGCGGAGTTGCTCGGTGTGTTGTTGACGCTCGGTGTGGTGGCAGTCGGCCTCCGGCTCAGTGCCTCGGTGACAGACAGTCTGTTCCGGGGTACAACACGGCAGAGGTGGCCGTCGAGGGGGCGATCAGCCGCGACCCGGGCGGTGTCGGGCCGACGAGCGGCGGTGTGTCGGCAGACGAGATCGTCGCCTGCATCGAACGCGCGGACGACGACGACGCCGCCGAGGCGCTCGTCCTGAAGCTCAACACGCCCGGGGGCGAGGTGGGTCCCAGCGATGAAATCCGCGACGCGGTCGCGGCGTTCGACGGCCCGACGGTCGCGTATACGACGGACCTGTGTGCCTCCGGCGGGGTGTGGATCGCGTCCGGCTGTGACGAACTGTGGGCTCGTGACACCTCGCAGGTCGGTTCGATCGGCGTCTTGTGGCTCCGTCCGAACCTGAGTGGGTTCCTCGAAGCGCGAGGGATGCGGGGATACAGCCACATTGAGCGGGACACACGCTCTGGTCTCTGAGTACGGTGTCGACAGCTCACTCCACCGGCTGTACTCGTCGTTCCTCACTCAATTTCGAGCCGGGTGGAACAGAGATCCGATACACTCGCCACCCCTGACATCGAAAGAGAGGGGAGGTGCAGCCCGTCGCTTTTCGACAGGTTGATATTTCTTACAGAGTATCAGAAGATTGTGCGTTGCCCTCCAAACAGACAGTCTGAATCCACGAAAGAGTAATGTGTGGGAATTCGAACGATTCTAGTAGCTCCGAGCTGACCGACGCGGGTGGTGGCAGTTCGGCCACCTCCCGGCGTGAACTGCTTTCCGGTCTCTCCACCGGTGCGCTGGGGGTAGCCATCGGTCTCACGACCACCCCACGACTCGCTCGCGGTGCTGATCCGGGGAAGCTACGCTGGGCATTCGAGGCTGACGGAGACGTGCGTTCATCGCCGACAGTTGCAGGCGAAACAGTGTACGTCGGCAGTCGTGATGACAACCTGTACGCGGTGGACGCTGTTACCGGAGAGGAACGGTGGTCCTTCGAAACCGGTGGCACAGTAGGTTCGTCACCGACGACTGCAGACGGCACAGTGTACGTCGGTAGCGGGGACTCAAGCCTCTATGCAGTGGACACAGCGACAGGAGACGAGCGGTGGGCGTTTGAGACTGACGACAAGGTGTTCTCTTCGCCGATGATTGTTGATGGGACGGTGTACATCGGCAGTTGGGACAGTAACCTGTACGCGGTAGACGCTGTTACCGGAGAGGAACGGTGGTCCTTCGGAACCCGTGACCGCGTGATCTCTCCGCCGACGGTGGCAGACGGGACGGTGTACGTCGGGAGCACTGACGGCAACCTATACGCGGTGAACGCGACGACGGGAGGTGAGGAGTGGGTCTTCGAGACGAGCAACAAAATTGCCTCGCAACCGGCAGTAAACAACGACACGGTGTACACCGAGAGCGCCGACGGTAATTTGTACGCAGTAGACAAGGCCACAGGCGTAGAGAAGTGGACTTTCGAGACCAAGAGTTTTCGTCTCAATTCGTCGCCAACAGTGGCAGATGGAACTGTCTACTTCGGTGGGTGGAGCACATCTCTATACGCAGTGGACGCAGCCACTGGAGACGAGCAGTGGACGTTCGATACTGACCGGATGGTATGGTCGTCACCGGCGGTGGAAGGTCGCACTGTTTACGTCGGGAGTCTTGACGGCAACCTGTATGCGGTAGACACAGTCACCGGAGACGAGCAGTGGGCGTTTGAGACTGACAACAGGGTGTTCTCTTCGCCGGCAATCGCAGACAACACTGTTTATATCGGGAGCGACGACAACAATCTGTACGCAGTGGAGATAGACAGCACCGAGTCGGACACGTCTCAGGGCACTTCTGGGGGCTCCGGAGCCGACGAGGGAACGTCAACTGTTGGCAGCTCCGGCTTCGGGACAGCCGTCGGCGTGGCTGGCGTCGGTGGGGCTGTGTTTGCGTTACACAGTAGCGACGACGAGACGTAACTAGCGCTCTGGGATCAAGACGAGAACAGACGCTGGTCGTTGTAGTAGTGACGTAGTTAGCGGATGGTGTGTTTATTAAAATACCAGTAGGTTCTATACTTTCTGTTCGCTTGTCAGCACCGAGCACGAGTGGTTCGGATGCACCGCTCTCACTGTGTGTCGTCTTGACGTGTGACCAGTCTATGCGGTGTCGCACGACATTGAAACAGCGCGTGTTCTAGTGTGTAGTCCCGCTCCGTCGTCGCGAGTTGGTGATCCGTCGGAGTGAACGGACACCTGAACTCGTTGTCGGACGACTCCTGACCGGTGGGTCAAAAAGTAGAGTTATGCCCTACTCACCGCTGTGCTGGCTTCGGTTCCAGTGCGAACGTGTGGATGGGAAGGTTTTCAACTGTGTGCGTCACCTGCTTCCGTTCCCCCTCAGCAACGACCGTCTTGGGCTGGTCAAGTTCACGCACGCCGTACTTTTCGGCTGTCTCGGCGTTCATCTCGTCCGGAGTTGGGATGTCGGACTTGGAGCTGAGGTCGCTGTTCATGTATTCTTCCAGAGCATCGCGGGAGACGGACGCCGAGCGGCGTCGTGTCACTCGCGGGCCGGTGTCGGCTGTCGTGTTCTCGGTGTCGGCGGTGGTGTCATCGGCGACGGTGGTGGCGCTGGCGGCACCACTGACGACCGAAACGACACCGCGGACCCGGCCGCGGACCCGGCGAACGAGCCCCCTCAGATGGTCGTGGCGGTCGTCGTCGGTGACGAGTCACCACCGGTCGTACGGGAGTGTCGCGACGAGTGCGACCCCAGCGCCGACCACGAGTAGTCCCGCACGCTGGAGGAGTGTCCACGCTGGGAGTCCGCCGCGGTAGTCGAACGTTTGTGTCGATCCAGCCGGGAGCCCGACGAACCGGCTGGACAGTCCGGGTGGCCCGCCGGGGTAGCTCGGTGCGGTCGCCGCGAGCGCGTCGGCGGTCGCCTGGCCGGCAGTGACGGTGCCGTACAGATCACTCGCCGCGGCGAGCGTCAGCGGCGCTGCCGGCGAGGTGGGTGGGAGCAAGGCTCCCACTAACACCGATTCAGCAGAACGCCTCTAGCAGAGATCAACTGCGTGTGGGTTGGGCCTCCGTCTCTGTTTCGGGCTCGTCGGCAGGCAGCGTGCTGGTCGTTCAAGATCCTGAAACGCCGTCGCAGTGTTTATACGTCCTCCTCCCTCGCTTATTTTTGTGACTCAAAGATGCCTCACACTTGACCAACGGCTCGTTTCACCGGTGGCCGCACTCTGCGCGATCAGCTGTCTTCTTGTTGTCGGTAACTGGGCACAGGGGCTGCTCCCGGGGATGTCTGGGCTGCTTCACCGCGCCGCAGAGATCGCCGAGAAAGGTGTGCTGCTTGCTATCGGGATCATGGTACTGCGGATTGACGGCGGTAAGTTGGCAGACATCGGACTCTCTCGGCGGTTCCTGCTCCCCGGCATCGGAGCGTTTCTGGCAACGTACGGTGTCGTGAACGGTCTTGGTGTGGGTGCCGCAACTGTCATCGGGCGCCCTTGGGGTGTCGGCGTCTTAGCGGATCGTCTCGCCATGTTGCCTACCCCGCTGATCATCGTAGTGTTCTTTGCATTCGTCGAAGAGGTTGTTTTCCGTGGCTACCTCCAGACGAAGCTCCGGGTTGTACTTGATGCAAACGGCTGGCCGCGGCGCATACTCGCGGTCATCGTCGCCGCGGCGTTGTTCGCTCTGCTGCACATTCCTCGGATTCTCGTTGTCGGGGGGTACGTCGGCGGGCAAATCGCAGTGACGCTCGTTGTGCTCACGCTGAGTGGTATCGCCTTCGGTCTCCTGTTCGAACTGAGCGGTAATCTCTACTTCGTCGGCCTGATCCACGCCCTCGGCAACAGTTGGGTGTTGCTTATCGACGGGTTCTCTTGGGGCGGTACCACGTTCTGGTTGTTCGTCGGTGTCGTCCTCGTTGCGTATCTCGGCGTGACGGTCGCCTACCGGCGTGTCGCTGCCGGCACCGAGTTCACACCACACCTCCAGGTTCGTAGGCGAGGCGCTGGGTCAACCTGAGAACGACCCACGCTCTGCTGTGTGTCTTTTCTATAACTGTCGCCGACTAATACCGGCTGTGAATAACAGAGTGTTATAGGACGGTTTACGTGCTGTCTAAGCGAATAAACGGGTATTGAACTCGTGGATAAAGCCGACAACACATGGACCAACAAATTAGTGAAAGACTGCGGCCTTGGGCCAACGCACGCCCGAGGCTGTGTCCACGCACGAGCGCAGATGTTTTTTCAACCGTGTCTTCGCCTCGTCGTCGTAATCACCAACTTCGGACGCGGAGACAATCCGGGAAGTACCGTAATCACGGTGTGAGAACTCTTCTATGCTGCTCTCTACGTGGGCCAACAAGGTCTATCGTGATTAACGAACGACGGATAGTCTCCAGGTTCGGGAGTACGACGAACACTACACAGTGCAGTTAGCTGGATTGAGGCGCTAAGCCCCCTTCCTCAAGGAGCAACGCAACGAGCGAAGCGAGTGAGTAGCGCAGTAGGGAGGGGATACAGCGTCCCCAGAATCGAAGATTCTGGTGTGCAAACGAGACGATGTCTCGTTAACGCCGCACAGTTTTCAAACACGTTCGACGCTCAGCCCACAGGCTCACGCAACTGAAGTGTACTACGCCTACAAGTACCGTCTCAAGCCGTCCGACGCCCACCGCGAAGAGTTGGACCATCATCAAGACATTTGTAGGCAACTCTACAACCACACGCTCTACCGTCTCAACGAGTACCAAGACGAACACGGTGAACTACCGTCTATGACCACGCTCCGGTCGGAACTCCCCGACCTCAAGGAGTGGTGGGACGACCTCTCCGACGTGTACTCGAAGGTTCTCCAAACCGTCGTAGAACGGCTGTTCGACAACCTCAAAGGCCTCTCCAAGCTCAAGGAGAACGGCTACGGCGTCGGTCAACTCAAGTGGAAGCCGCCACGGGAGTTCCGCAGTTTCACGTACAGTCAGTCTGGCTTCAAGCTCGACAAGAAGGGCGGTCAGACCGTACTGTCGCTCTCGAAACCTGCGGACATCCCGATTCAGCTTCACCGACCTATCCCCGACGATCCGAAACTCAAGCAGGTCACGCTCAAGAAGGAGCCAACGGGTGAGTGGTTCGCCACGTTCGGCGTCGAAATGGACCGTGAACCACCTGAACCGCCTGAGAACCACGAGAAGTGCGTCGGTATCGACGTTGGGGTTTGCAAGTACGCCCACGACACCGACGGCACGGCGATCGGGTCGTTCGACCTCTCGGACGAACGCGACCGCTTGGAGCGCGAGCAACGGAAGCTCTCGCGGAAGCAACACGGGTCGAACAACTACGAGGAGCAACGGCGACGAGTCGCGGAGTGTCACGCCGACCTCTGTCGGAAGCGCCGCGACTTTCTCCACAAACTCTCGGCGTACTACGCTCGGGAGTACGACCTCGTGGCGGTCGAAGACCTGAACGTCAAGGGGATGATGGAGTCGCCGTCGAACAGCCGCAACACGGCGTCTGCCGCGTGGCGGACGTTCCTCTCGTTGCTCGAATACAACTGCGAGCGTGAAGGAACACACTTCGTCGCGGTCAACCCGAGAGGGACGACAGAAGAATGTGCGTCCTGCGGCGTTTCGACGGAGAAGCCGTTGTGGGTGCGTGAACACTCCTGTCCGTCATGCGGGTTCACCGCCGACAGAGATTGGAACGCGGCGTGGAACATTTTTTTCTCGCGGGTTCAAGCGAGTGGGAGAGGGACGCTCCGAATCAACGTCACCAGAAATCGAAGAGTTCTGGTTGGCGAACGGATCGCAAAGCGATTCGTCAACGGCTGTGGAGACTGCGCTCCCTACGGGAACCACTACGGTTCCTGCAAAGCGCGTCTTGGAAGCAGGAAGCCCTACACCCAAGGAGCGAACGGCATCAGCCGTGAGCGAGTAGGGTAGGGTAGTTCACACCAGCACAATCCAGACGATGGGAGTGCGGCAAAGCACGCGGTGACCGACGCGCTCCCGTACATACTGGTGGCCATCGGTATCGGTGCGGCGATCTGGAGTAACGGGTGAGAGTTGTCACAGTCCCGACTCCTGTCACGTTCCCCCACTACTGAAGCCACGGACGCCCCCAGTGTCAGCGATGACACGAACTGTCGTCGTCGCAGGCGTCGGGACAGGGCTCGGATCGTCGGTCGCGCGGGCGTTCGCGGCGACCGGGGACCAGGTCGCGATGGTGGCGCGCTCGGCGGAGTTTCTCGAAACGCTCGCAGACGAGATCACCGCTGAGACGGACGGCGAGGCAGTGGCGGTGCCGACAGACGTGAGCGACGCCGACGCCGTCGCGGCGACCTACGAGACCGTCCGGGAGCGGTTCGGCGGCGTCGACGTACAGGTCAACAACGTTGCCGGCGCCAACGTCGGCGGTGACACGCTGTCGGTCACCCGCGAGAAGTTAGAGACCGCCTTCGCCGTCCGGGTCGCCGGCCAGTACCAGTGTGCCCGCCTCGCCGCCCAGGATATGGCAGACGGCGACGGCGGGACGATCCTCTGGACTACCTCACAGCAGGCGCGGGTGCCCCGCGGTGGTGTCGCCTCGGTGACCGCCCGCCAGGCCGTCCGCGGGACCGCACGAGCGATGGCCCACAACCTCGGCGAGCACGGCATCCAGTCGATCCACGTCGTCGTCGACGGCTGGATCGCAAACCCGACTCTGCGCGAACGCTACCCCGACCACGACGACTGGATGGACCCCGACGAGATCGCCGGCGTCTACCGCGACCTCGCCGACGACCCCGAGACCGTCCACGCCAGCGAGATCGACCTCCGTCACCCGAACGACGAACTGCGATTCTGACGCGGAGTCACCGCCGACGTGTTATCTGCTCAAAAAAGGCCGCAGCCGTGCGACCTGTGTCGTTCGTTTACTCTTCGGCGACAGCAGACGAGGAGGAGGAGGACGAACTGCCGCCTCCGATCAGGTCTGCGAGGCCGAGCTTCGGTTCCGTTCCGTCGTCTTCGAGGTTGATGTCGACTTCCATTGTTGTAGTTCTCCGTAGACGAGCACCCCCGACGGCCGGTGGAACCCATCTACGACTCGTGTTAACGATCACCAACGACTTAACTGTTACTATAGCGAAGTATTTTTAGAGAATAAAATACTCGTTCACGACAGTTAAAATAGTATTTGTCAAGAAAAGCAAAATTCAGGTTCGACATCATACATTTTGCTGCTGAAAGATAGATCCTAATTGTTTGCCATAAGCTATATATGTACATAAGAATACCAATGATCAATGGAACGGACACAGGAGTCACAACGGCTGTTACAGAGCAGCTACACCCCGAGGCGTGTCGAGTTAGAACGCAGATCATACTTCGAGCGACACGAAGACAGGCACCTCGACACGCAGGGTGATGTCGCGGAGATCTTCCACGAGAACAGCAAGTACACCCAGAACGTCTCACAGAAGCTCGGTCGCTCTGCTGGCCTGTTCGAGACCGACGAGTTCCAGTGGAGCGTGGCCCAGCATGACCCACAGTATCCGGCGGCGCCGACAGTTGCGCTGCCGGAGCCGGAGTCGCTGGACCACTCACTGGCGGCTGCACTTCTCGAACGGCGGACGGTCCGCAGCTACGGCTCTGATCCGGTGGATCTCTCCTCGCTCTCGACACTGCTCAGATACGGCTGTGGGCAGTCTGCGTCCGTCTCGATCTCGCTCGACGACGGCAGCGAGGTGACACGCAACTTCAGGACGTACCCGTCGGGCGGCGCCCTGTATCCTGTCGAGGTGTACGTCGCTGCTTTCGACTGTGCGGGGCTGTCGCCCGGCGTCTACCACTACGAGCCGAGTGGACACCGACTCCGTCGCCTCTCGACCGGCGGCGACGACTTCGAGTCTGCGGTCGCGGACCTCATCACGTCGCCTACCGACGTGGTGGACGTAACTGACGGCTCCGCGCTGATCGCACTAACGGGCGCCTTCGGGCGCGCGAAGGCGAAGTACGGCCCTCGCGGCTACCGATTCACGCTCCAAGAGTCGGGACACCTGGCCCAGAACCTCCAGCTTGTCGCGCCGGCGACCGGAATCGAGGCTGCGCTGTTGGGCAGCTTCGACGACTACGAGACTGACGACCTGCTCGGGATCGACGGCGTCGAGGAGGGAAGCGTGTACACGCTGTTGATCGGAACGAGCCAACGGGAGGGGTCACGATGACAGACGCGACGGACTCCGAGATGTACCCGCTGTTGAACCCCTCGTTCACGCCGTTGGCGCCCGACGAGACGACGCTTCATCTCGTCACCAGCGCGATCAGCGGTCCGACGTACACGCTCACCGCAGCGCGCGAGGACGGAGCGCTGACACGGCTGCCGGAACTCATGGACGGCACGCGAACCGTCGCCGAGATCGCGGCGGCACTGGGCTCTGAGGAGCCGGAGAGCGTCCGGTCGATGATCCACGGGCTCGAACAGAAGAACATCGTGTTAGACGCCACCGAGACGGATCACCCGCCCGTGTCTGGATACACGGCGCTCCATCCGAGTATGCTCCAAGACCGGATAGAAGAAGTGACTGACGCAGATGTACTGGTCGTCGGTGCTGACGAGCCAATCGAGTGGGCTGTCGACGACCTGCACGAGTACGGCGTCGCTCGGCTCCGCGTCACGTCGACCGAACGGTCGACAGAGGCAGACAGACGTGCAGTGGCCGACGGCGCTGACGAAGTCGTCTACGACGAGCGAACGCTGGCTGAGATCGTCGACGACATCGATCTCGTGATCGCAGTCGAGCGACTCCCCGGAGAACAGCTCCTCAGGCGCGTCAACGAACACGCCGTCGAGGCGGGGACGCCGCTGGTCACTGGAACTGTCGACGGCGTCTCCGGGACGGTCGGACCGACGGTGGTCCCTGGACGGACGGCCTGCTTCGAGTGTTACCGGACGCGGCTGGCCGCGAACACGGCGAGCGAGGCGTTCGAATCCTACAGATCGACGGCGGGGAGTGACGGCGGCGTGTTCACCGCCTTCGAGCGGATCATCACCGGATACACGACGCTGGCCGGACTGAACTACCTCCTGTCTGGTGCCGGCTTCACTGTCGGGAGTCAGATCACGTTCGACTTCTTCGACTGGTCGGTCGAAGTGAACGATGTGCTCAAGCTCCCGCGGTGTGAGTGTTGCGGCCCCGTTGCGCAGCCGAACCAGCGTTTCATCCAGATCGAACAACTATACGACTGATGAGACGAGAACAACCAGTTGCGGACTCGCTTGCACCGTTTCTCGGAACGCGGACGGGACTCGTGTCGGGGGTCGCGGCGACGTTCCCGTCGCGGTCCACGCCACAGTTCGTGCAGACGACGCCGTCGTTGGCCGATCTCGACACGCTCGTCGGGGAAGCCACGGACACACAACTGGGCGTGAGTGGAAAAGGATCGACACTTGCAGACAGCGTGACGACGTGTGTCGGAGAGGCAGTCGAGCGGTACTGTCTCCTCTTCGATCACGAAGACCTCCTCGAAGTCGGGAGCCACACCGAGATGGACGCCGCGTTCGATCACCTCGTCGACTTCGACCTGATCGACCGGTACACCGCCGAGCAGCTCGAGTGTCACGACCGGATCGGCCCCATTTCTCGCAACGCAGAGATGACGTGGTGTCCGGCGACGGATCTCACCGCCGGCCACGAGACGTTCGTGCCGGCGGAGCTTTTGTTGTACGATATCCCGGACAGCTACCCCTCGACGTACATCGGGACGACGAACGGGGCGGCCGCGGGACCGTCGCTGCCGTCGGCGATCCGCTCTGGACTGTACGAGTACATCGAACGCGACGCGATCATGCGGCTGTGGTACACGCAAACCACGCCACCACGACTGTCCGTCGACCAGTTCGACGCGATTCCACAGTCGTTCGCCCCGGACTCGACGGACAATCACCTCTCGGTGTTCCTGTTTTCGGCCGACAGCCCGCTGTCAGTTCCCGTCGTCGGCTGTGTGATCGTCGACGACCGAGACCAGACGCCCAAGGTCGTCGTCGGCGGCGGCGCAGGCCCAACCTACGAGGAGGCCGTTCGAGACGCCTTAGCCGAGGCCGCACAGGTCCGGCCGTACGTGTTCAACATGCTGCGTGAACACGAGTCGGTCGATCAGATCGACCAGCGAGCGATTCACAACTTCGACGAGAACGTCCTGTACTACGCGGACCCGGATCAGTTCGACGACGTGTCGTTCCTGTTGGACGGCGAGACGGTCTCGCCGCCGGCGTCGCCCGTGCCACGGGAAGGAGACCGCTCACAGCTCCAGTGGCTGCTGGAGGAGTTCCAGCGACACGACCTGGCGCCGCTGGCGCTCGATGTCACCGCGCCGGACGTTCAGACGACGGGAGTCGTGGTCGTGAAGACGTTCGTCCCAGGATTGTTGCCGCTGTCGCTCCCGTCGCTCCCCCACGCGAACCACCCGAGAGTTCGGACAGAGACAGTCACGGAGATAGCTCACCCGTACCCATGATCGACGGCAGTTCACGCCGCGTCACAGACAGCGCCCGAATGAGAGGTGGTCACCGTGAGTGAGTTTCTCCCGGCGCCGCTCCGCCAGCGTGGGTTTCTCATGCTGTGGATCTCGCAGGTCATCTCGTACCTCGGCGACCGGCTGTACGAGATCGCACTGATCTGGCTCATCTACGACCGAACGGGAGACCCGTTGGCGGTCGCTATCGTCACCTTCGCCAGCGTCGCCTCGGCAGCGGTTGCGACGGTGCCGGCGAGTTCGATTGTCGACCGGTTCGACAGGCGGTCGCTCCTCGTCGTCAGCCACCTGTTGCGGGGCGGTGCGGTGTTGGCCGTCCCGCTCGTCGGTCTCGGGGCGTCGCCGTTGCCGTTGCTCGTCGGGGTCGCAGTTGTCAACGGCGTCGGTGAGGCGTTTTTCGGTCCCGCCAAGAACGCGATCATTCCGGAACTCGTCGCGAGCGACCAGTACGACGCCGCCAACTCCATCTCGTATATCACACAAAACGCGGGGCAGGTGCTGTACGCCGCGGGCGGTGTGGTCGTCGGGGCGCTCGGCGCCATTGGCGCGTTCACGGCAAACGCGGTGACGTTCTTCGTCGCCGCCGCCGTGTTGCTCGGAATCCCGAAGGCGGGCAAACGACGAACGGCCGACGACGACGACGACGACGAGACCAGCGGACTGGCTGCCGTCCGACGGGCGGTCTCCGTCGTCAGGTCCAACGAGTATCTCCCGAGTATCCTGGCGATGTCCGTCGTCACCTCGTTTGCGGTCGCACCTATCGGGGTCGTGGTGCCGTTCTACGTCGAGTCCATCGCCACGGCCACGAGCTTCGTCTTCGGCGTGACGTACGCCGCGTTCTTCGCCGGGATGTTCGTCGGTGGGATCGGGCTCAACGTCGTCGACATCGGGCTGTCGCGCGGCAGACAGATCACGGTCGGAACGGTACTGTCCGGCGTCGCGCTCGTGTTGATGGCGGTCGTGCCGCCGCGGGTGCCGTTCTCGCTTGCCGTCGCGGCTGCTCTGTTTTTCGCGTCCGGCGCAGCCACGATCCTGGTCAAGGTTCCGATCCGGACGTACGTTCAGGAGGCCGTCGCCGACGAGAACCTCGGGAAGGTGCTGGCACTGCTGAACTTCTCAATGCTCGTCGCGCCGCCGCTGAGCATCGTCGCAACGGGAGCGCTGCTCGACGTGACGCCTGCGACGGCTGTTCTCGGAGTGATTGGTGGGCTCGTCGCGGCCGCGGGGCTGTCGATGGTCGTGACGCCGTTGTGGCGGTCACCAGAGCCGACGGTCTGAGTGCCACGGCGGGAACTTGTCGTCAACCGAGCCCGGAGATCTCACGACGCCCCCGACCACAACGACTGGATGGGCATCGACGGGATCGCCCGCGTCTACCGCGACCTCGCCGACGACCCCGAGACCGTCCACGCCAGCGAGATTGACCTCCGTCACCCGAACGACGAACTCCGGTTCTGATCGGAGCGTCGCTCGCCCCAGGCCGTGTTGCTCGCCGACTGCCGTGCAGACGAGGGGGTAACTATATTCTTCTGTAGACACAATCCTCTCACAGTGGGTACCCTGGAGTCGACGTTCGCGACGGCCGGCGAGACGGTCGATCTGCTCACGTATCTCGCCGAAGACATCAGCCTCAGATTCGACCGGTGGGACGACCGTTACACCCGTGGGCCAAGTCTCTACTTCATCATCATCTCGGAGGCACGGTACGACTCGTTTGTCGACTCGCTCGGCAACAACCGGTGGCCGGTCGAGGTGGCCCGTGTCTTTCCGGACGACATCGACACGGCGACGGAGGTGAGCGACGAGATCGCCTTCGACCGCGACGGCGCGGTCGTCGTCGCCGCCGACGGGACGATCCAAGAACAGATGGTTCGGGTCAGGTCGCTCCCGGATCGGGACCGATTCGATGTCGACTACCCCGACTGGATGAGCGCGAAACACATGAGCGCGCTCGAAGCGTCGTCGACAGACGAGGTGTTGGCGGCCGTCACGCTCAGCGAGGAGAACGGCCGCGTCACCGTCTTCGAGGACGGCAGCTACGAGGACTACGAACGGACGGATCTGGGCGGTCGTTGGCGAGTCGACCACTCCGATGTCGTCGTCGGGGAGTCACAGCGAGGCCGCACCGACAGCCTGCTCACGAGCAGTGTGAGCGACGACAGGAGCGTCGGCGGCGGGTCGATCGAGGGGCCAGTGACGACACACGCACAGACCGACCAGCTCGTCGACCGGTTGGTGAGCGTCGCGGAGAGTCTCAGCATCTCCTTCGACCGGTGGGAAGAACAGTACGTCAGCGGACCGAGTCTCTACTTCGTGATCGTCGCCGACGCGAACTACGGCGACTACGCGGACCCACTCGGGGCGAACAGGTGGCCGACCGACACCTGCCGGGTCGCGACCGGCGACATCGAGTCGTTCGTCACGGCCACCGAGGAGGTGGCGTTCTCCTGTGACGGCGCGATCGTCGTCATGATCGACGGGACAGTCCAGGGTCCGATGGTTCGGATCAGGAGCCCCAGCGCCACGGAGGTCGAACAAGACGAGGCGTTCGACTACGCCGACTGGATGGGGACCAAACACCTGAGTGCAGTCGAGGTCTCGACGCGGCCGGAGGTGCCGCGGGCGGTCACGCTCAGCGAGGAGGACGGCCGCGTCACCGTCTTCGAGGACGGCAGCTACGAGGACCGCACGCGTGAGGAACTCGGCGGTCGGTGGCGAGCACAGTGAACCGACGACTGTCGGGACGCCGCACGGCTGTTGGGAGCCCAGACGGGGGTGACACGTGACCCACGACGAGGAGATGGCCTCGGACCCGGCGGAGTTCTGGCGACGACGCCGCGACCTCACCCCGACCACCGACGACGCAGACGCGGGCAGCTACCAGCTTGGGCTCCTCGCGGACATCACCGACCCGGCGGTTCACACGGGGTACCGGTCCGTCTACGACGCGCTCGACCGGTTCGACTGTCTCGACACCACGTTGGCCGGGAGTCTCCACCTGACGATCAAGTTGTTCGACATCACCGTGGCCTCCTCGCCCGACAGTGGGTGGTCGTCGGCCGACGGGGAGTGGCCACCGGCTGTCGGACAGGTCGACCGGGCCGTCACCGAGACGCTCTCGGAACACTCCCCGTTCGAGGCGACAGTGACCCGTTTCAACCTGTTTCCAGATGTCGTGTACGGCGAGGTGGCAGACGACGGCCGGCTCGCGGCGTTGAATCAGGCGGTGTGTGACCACCCCGACGTGTCGACGCTCGGTCGCGACGGTGAGGAGTTCATTCCACATCTGACCTTCGGCCACTTCGAGAACGACGCCGACTTCGAGGCGTTCGTCGACTTCTTAGAGGCGAACCGTCGGCTGTCGCTTCCCTCGATTGGCGTCGACGAGATCGAGCTCGTCGCCTACGAGGTCGGCGGACGGCCGCCGTCGTACGACCGGATCGCGACGTACGATCTCTGATCGGACAGCCGCACTACAGGAGGCGTTCCAACCCACCGAGATCGAACAACGACCAGTTCTCGTCGAGATCGTCGGCGAGACCGTCGACGAACCCGTTCTTCGCGAACAACGCGAACGTCTCGTCTCGTGTGCTCGGCCCCCAGCGCACGCGTTCGGCTTTCGCTCGAAGCTGTGACACCAGTGTGTGACCGACCGGCGCGTTCGTCCACTTACACTCTGCGAGCAGAATCCTGTTGGTATCTGGCGACAGGCCGACGATGTCGATCTCGTCTTCGCCGTACCACCAGCGACCGACTTCCGAGTACGGTCCGAGGCTTCCACGACGGATTGCCTCCCAGACCGCCTCTCGACAGACGCGCTCGAAGGTGGCCGCGACGTGATCCGAGAGGTTCGGTTCGATCGTGTTTCGATAGACGACGCCGGGTATCTCCTCGATGCTGGACCGGTTCGGCTCAACGAACCGGAACCAGAAACGGAGGAACTCGTCGGTGACGCGGTACCGCGACCGTTTGGACTGTTTCGCCGACGCAGTCACCGGCACCTCGCGGCCGATCAGCCGGAGGCGACGGAGTGTCTGGAGATACTTCGACAACGGTCCGGAGTCGAGACCAGTCACTCCGGAGATTTCGTTGGGCGTCGTGTGCCCTGTCGCGACTGCTTCGAGAATACTCATGTACCGTGCCGGACTCCGTAGCTCCGTCCGAAGAAGGAACTCTGGTTCGTTGTACAACACGGCCGTCGGTGACAGGAGGTTCGATCGAACGTTCGCTTCGAGCGGCTGGTCGTAGTCGAAGCAGGTGAGATACATCGGCGTACCACCGGTGACGGCGAACGACCGGATCGCGTCTTCGAGACCGTATTCGACTAGATCGCGAGCGGCTCGAAAGGAAAACGGCTGGAGGTCGATCTGTCCCGTGCGGCGACCGTACAACGGGCTCTCGTGGCCGAGCACTTCCGACTCCATCGTACTCACACTGGAGCCACACAACACGAGCATCGAGCCCGTCTCCTGGAGTTGTTCGTCGACGAACGACTGGAGGTACGACGGGAGTGAGTCGTTCTCTTCGACGAGATACGGAAACTCGTCGACGACGACAATGAGCCGTTCCTGGCCGAGTTTCTCTCCGAGATAGTCGAACGCCTCATCCCAGCCGTCGATTCGGGGAACACGGTCACCGAAGTACTCAGCGAGCTTCTCGACGAACTTCTCACGCTGTCGGACTTGTGCCTCCTGTGCGGCGAGATAGTAGATGTGAGGTCGGTCCGCACAGAACTGTTTGAGCAGTGCAGTCTTTCCGACGCGGCGCCGTCCGTAGACGACGTAGAAGTCGTGGCCCCCCGACTCGAATGCCGTCTCGAGTGCAGTGAGTTCCTCCGTCCGGTCGTAGAAGGTCATACTCTAGATAATGATTATCGTGATAATGACTTGTGGCTTTCCCTGCGGCGCCTCCGACCCCCGTCGAGAACGTCCCCGGCCCGCGTTCGTCTCTGGTGTGTCGACAGCCCGACTCCTCAACGTTCATGTGGCTCTCGGCCCAGCACCGTACGTGCGAGTGACCGCCGTCGGAACGAGTGGTGGGGTACCGACAGCACAGTACGGGACGAGTTGCGTGTCGGTGGAGCTGTTCGGCGACAGACTCCTTCTCGACTGCGGGGAGGGGTCGGCACAGCGGCTGATGCGACACGCGTCGACGAACGTCGACAGCGTGTTGCTCAGCCACTGCTACGCGGACCACACACTCGGGCTTCCGGGGTTGCTCCAGGCGTTGGAGATGGACGAACGCGACCGTCAACTCGACATCTACACTCCCGCGGGGCGGTACGAGCGAGTGGTGGATCTGATCGAGGGCGCCTACGGGTGGCCCAGCTACCCGGTCGAGGTTCACGGCTACGGGAGCGACGAGCCGGCGATCACCACGGACGACTACAGCGTCCGCCCGTTCGCCACGCCGTACACGGACTACTCACACGGGTTCGTGATCCGGGAGCCGGACAGACGGGAGTTCCAGGTGGACCGAGCGCGAGAACTCGGGATCGACCCCGGACCAAAGTACGGACAGCTCCAGGCCGGCCAGTCAGTCGAGACGAGCGACGGGGAGACGGTCGACCCCGAGGACGTGTTGTCCGAGCCACAGCCGGGGCGGAAGCTGGTGTACACCGGCGACACCAGACCGACACAGGCAGTGGTGGACGCCGCCGCGGACGCCTCGCTTGTGATCTACAGTGCGATGTTCGCCGACGAACTGGCGGACCACGCCCGTTCGACGGGCCACTCTACCGCGAGTGAGGCGGGCGAGGTGGCGGCGGAAGCGAGAGCGGATCGGCTCTGGCTCACCCACGTCTCCCCGCGACACGAAGACGAGGAGGATCGACTCGTTTCGCAGGCGGCGTCGGCGTTCGACGGCGACACCGTCGCCGTCAGAGACGGTGACGCGACGGAGATTACTCGCGACGACTGAGACCCGAGCCACCGGTCTCGCGGGTCGTCCCACGGTAGATTAGTGGATATATACGCGTTCGGGCCCACAGAATCGTATGGTCTGGGTGTGCTCGATCGACCCGCGGACGCTGCCCGACGACGGCACGAACGAACACGGTGTCGCCTGGTCGGAGCTGAAACCGGTGTTCGAACGCTTCTGCGGGTTCTCCGACGGCAAACTCGACGACGACGGCGGGTTCGTGAACATGACGCCCGCGGAGTTGGACGCCTGGGAGGAGAACGCGTGTGCAGACCAGAAGTCACTCGACCCACAGGTCGTGCGGGACAGGGTCCGGAAGGCGGTCACGACACACCCACGTGAGTGGCGGTCGTACGGCGACTCCGGGATGGAACAGCCAGAGGAGATGGGCCACCTCCAGATCGCCAACAAGGTGATCGCGTTCAACTCGCGCGGCTACGGCTCCTGGAAACGCTACGGAGCGTACAAACAGTTCAGTGACGTGCGCCACCGTTGTCCGTCGGGGTGGGGGATCGCCGATCTCAACTGGCAACAGGACCCCGAGCGGACGTACGCCGGCGAGTTCTACGATGTCGACGACGCGCGACAACAACAAGTCGAGATTCGCGACGCGTTGCGTAACGACCGGTAGCCGCCCGCAGGCTCGCCGCCCTTGGGGTGTCAGTCGGTCTCGTCTGCGGTCGTGTTCTTGAATCCACAGGAGAGACACCGCTGGTACGTCTCGCCGTCGTGTTGCCAGGTCGTGATCGGGTGGTTGCACCGCGGACAGACGAACGGGTTTTCCACGACGTACGCCACACGGGGCCACCCCCTTCTAACGCTGTCGCCACTCGTGTCGAGCCGACGCAGACGGTCAAGCGCGTCACGGACGAGACTCCCGTGACAGCACCGATGCCCTGTTCCAGCCTCGAACTTCTCCGTGGTGTCGAATCTGATTCGCCGCCCCCACCGGCAGTGTCGTCGACGGCTGTGGTTTGATTACCGTCCGGACACAAGACACGTTGATGAATCGTCGTCAGCTCCTGACGGGGGTCGCGGCCGCCGCTGTTGGGGCAGTTGCAGGGTGTATCGGGGGCGACAGCGGTGACGGACAGACCAACGGCGACGGGACCGCGACGACCGTGTCGCAGACGACCTCGGAGACGCCGACCGACTCCCCAACACAGACCGAGACACCAACAGAGACACCCACATCGACACCGACGGAGACACCCACACCGACACCGACGGAGACACCGACAGAGACACCCACACCGACACCC
>ERZ1034569.28-NODE-28-length-48173-cov-14.635188_pt1 | contig 48173 bp, 48 predicted proteins | sample MGYA00520706_ERZ1034569 | MGnify/ENA primary metagenome ERZ1034569 (study PRJEB33760, sample SAMEA4777722) | hypersaline lake metagenome | biome: hypersaline environment; feature: brines | place: Spain | collected 2014-08 | depth 0 m ...
CGCAGTTGACATGGTCAACACGGTCACCCTAGCATTTCGAAATTTAAAGCGGAATAAGCTACGAAGCTTCCTTGCTATCATCGGCATCATCCTAGGCACGATGGCCATAACGGCCTTAGCCAGCTTGGGCCTGGGCTTGCAACAAAGCATAGAATCACAGTTTGAACGAAGTGGAGGAACACTTATTCAGATCACCCCAAAAAGCACCGCGGGCGGCCCACCGGGGGAGAACGCCGTTGCTAGCATCACAGAAGATGATCAAGATGTCATTGGTCGAACACGAGGTGTGTCAGCGACGGCGGGTCGCCTCATAGAACCCTCTACGGTCAAAACCGGTGAAGAAGAAGGCGATGGATTCGTGGCGACGATGCCAGAGAACGCGGAGAGCCGCGAAATCGTGTCAACAGAGTTAAACTACGAAGTCGAGGAAGGACGGTTCATCAAACCTGGTGAGAGAACAGGGGTTGTGATTGGAGCATCCTACGCGGAAGACCCTGTGTTAGGAGAGATCCTGCGCGTCCGTGATGACATCTCTATCAGAGGCACGGAGTTTGAGGTAGTCGGCATACTGGAGCGAACTGACCAGTTCGTCGTCGATCAAAGCATTGTGATGAACGAAGACGTCGCCCGAGACGTATACAATAAGCCATCAGCCTACGATGTTATCATAGCCCAGCCCAGCGGAAACGTTCAAACGGTGAAAGAGAACATAATGAGAGCGATGCGAGACGACAGAGGTGTCGACGAAGGGGATGAGACCTTTGATGTGCAGACCAACAAAGAAGCTATTTCCAGCATTACCTCAGTGCTTCAAATCATATCAGGAGTGTTAGCAGCTATCGGAGCTATAAGCCTCGTCCTTGGAGGCATAACGATTATGAACACGATGTACACCACTGTGTTGCAACGCACCGAGGAGATAGGCGTAATGAAAAGTGTTGGAGCCAAGCGAAGAGATATCACCCTGCTGTTTGTCGCGGAGGCCGGCTTGCTAGGGGGTATCGGCGGTATCATAGGATCGACTGTAGGCCTCGGCCTAGCGCAGGTCATTGCGTCACTAGCACGCTCAGGTCTCGGCATACCGTTCTTTGAAGCACTCTTATCACCGACGATTTTCGCTGTCGGCGTGGTCTTCGCGGCTGGCACCGGGCTTATCAGCGGGTATGCCCCGGCGCGACGAGCTGCCAAGAAAAACCCAGTGGAGGCTCTTAGAGGATGATCCCGTTATCCACTGTTGCTAGGTTAATCAAGGCTAATCTCACTCACCGCCTATTACGCACAGGATTGACCTTGCTTGGGATCATCGTCGGCGTAGCGAGCGTGTTCAGCCTTGTCACCGTCGGACAGGGATTAGAGCAAGCAGTGACATCGCAGTTCGCAGACATCGGGTCGAACAGGCTCATCATCCAACCACAAGGCGAGAGCGCGACGATAAGCGATGACGATGTTGACGTCGTGGAACGCGTTTCAGGCATTCAACGCGTTGCTGCATTAGGGGCTAGCACAGCGCAAGTGACCTGGGAAGAGGAGTCAGCGATCGCCACTATCATCGGATCTCCGACAGGAGATGAGGGCGATCTTGGTAGGAGCACTTTGGGGGCTAACATAGAAGAAGGCCGGTCCCCGCGATCAGGTGAACGATTCGTCACAGTCGTCGGAAATGCTTACGTCAACGGTGATCAATTTGACCAAAACCAGCGTGTCGGACAAGACCTCACCGTGAGAAATGAGTCTTTCGAAATAATCGGTGTGAATGAAGACCTTGGTAACAGCGCTGACAACCAGCTCGTATTCCTACCTATAGATCAATATCAGGAGCTGTTCAACGATGATGATTATGCGTATGTCATCGCTGAAACACCGCAAGGAGCAGACCTTGATGGGTTTATCGATGTCATAGAACAAGACCTACGGGAGTTCCGTGATGAAGACCCTGGTGACGAAACATTTAGCGTCGAAACGGTCCAAGACCAGATTGATAGCTTTCTAGGCATTATCACCGCTGTGCAAACAGTCGTTGTCAGCATAGCAGCTATAAGCCTCGTCGTTGGTGCTATCGGCGTGGGTAACACGATGTACACCGCTGTTCTAGAGCGCAAACGAGACATAGGGGTGATGAAAAGCATTGGGGCGGGCCGCACGGACATCCTGTGGATTTTCGCGAGCGAATCTGCTTTTCTCGGATTGATAGGAGGCCTTCTAGGCGTCCTAGCTGGCTTCGGTTTGTCAGAAGGCATAGTCTACGTTGGTTCACAGTTCCTCCCCGAACAGTTCATATCCGTGTCTTACTCACCGCAGTTAATACTGGGCGCGATCATAGGTTCTATGGTGCTCGGCTTAGTCGCAGGAGCAGTGCCGACGTACCGGGCGTCTCGACTAGACCCAGTGGATGCTTTGCGAACAGAATAAAAACGAGGGAAACAGTGTAATAACTGCATGGTTAGAGATAATAGATCTCTTTTGTTCCTCATCCTCTACTTAGGCGCAATATTCACGTTAGCATACCTGTTCAAATCATACTTTACCTTCCTCATCCTTGGCGCGATCCTTGTCATCCTCCTGGACCCTGTGAATAAGCGCGTCCAAGAGTACATCTCGAACAGGATCGTCTCGTCATTGCTCATGACGTTCGTAGTCATATTGGTCATCCTCATACCACTTGGAACCATCGCATACAGTATCGGCGGGCAGATTGACACAGCGAGGACCTTCGTTCAAAACACCGAGCTCACCACTGCTTCAGACACCGTCAATGAGTACTTAGGCACATCCATAGATTTTGAGACCATCGCACTTGATGGCCTGTCCAGTCTGCAAAACGTGGTGACACGGCAAGCACCGTCGATCATTGGCTCTTTTGCAAACATCATCATCAACTTGTTCATCATGTTTTTCCTCATATACTACGGGTTCAAAGAAGGTGACAAGCTCAAAGAATCGATGTTCTCCTTACTACCCATAGCAGACGGTTACGTGGACAAGATCAAAGAGCGAGGCCATAAAGTCCTGTATGGAACATTATATGGTCAGCTCGTCGTGAGCATCATACAAGGGTTCCTAACAGGGCTGAGCTTCTGGTTGTTTGGTCTGTCAGGATACTTCCTCTGGGGTTTCGTCACAGCCATCGTTGCTTTCTTACCGTTGATTGGGACGCCCATGGTCTGGTTCCCTGCCGCTGTGTACCTCTGGTTCACAACTGATTCAACTATCGCTGTAGCGTTCCTCTTGTTCAACGGGATCTTGACCATGAACATTGACAATGTGATCAAGCCAAAGCTCATCGGCGATGAGGCGAAGATGCACCCCTTGTTAGTCCTCCTTAGCATTCTCGGGGGGCTTAACGTATTTGGCTTTATCGGCTTCATAGTAGGCCCTGTCATCACAGCGGTGTGTATCTTGATGATACAGTTCTATGTGAAAGACTTCGACCCAGACGCGGCTTAGACAGCTTCCAAGAGTTCTAACAGGGTTGCGTAGCTCCATGCTTGTGACACGCATCCCGCGCTGCGTTGTGTCTCGGCGTCACTGATCTCACTGCACGCTCCTACGGCGAGCTCTGACCGATAATCGTTGAGGCTGGCAGAGCGGATTTTCTCGATGTATCTCAAATACTGTGAGGCGTTAAGGTCATGGAGTGCTAGCGCGGCTATGTTGTTCACGTAGTACCAGCTATCTCCTCGGTGATAACTCCGATTGTCTACTCCTGTGTGCTGGCCGTGGAATAACCGGTGATCTTGTGCTATCGAGCTAAAACCACCCCATTTGAGCCAGCAGCCGTCGATGACTCGGTCAAAGGTACGACGCCACACTGCGTCTTTCACCATGTCATCATGGAGGTAGTAGGCAAGAAATACATTCGGACGACGGGTTCGGTCGACATGGCCGTCGACGTGACCGTCGTGTAGGACGCCATCGTCGACGAGGCAGCGTTGTATGTGCTGCTTGGTCTTGACGTACCGTCGATGATAGTCCTCATCGGATAAGTCGTCTAAGACGGTGAGGATGGTGAGCAGGCCGGCCTGGATCTCAACGCGTTTCCCGCGCCGCGTGTCCTCTGTGCCGCCCGCGGTATCCATCCATGTTTCAAGGTCGTCATTGACAACTAACCGGTCGTCAAACACCTGCGTTGATAGATACGTCTCGAAGTACTCGATGACGGCTTCTGCCTCGTCATCAGTGAGTTCGATATCATCTTGTTCGATGAGCTGTGATAGTCGTTTCGCTATCCATCCTGGTGTGTCCGCGGAGGAGAGGTCGCTGCCGGCGACACTCCTTGTCCCTTGATTTGTCGTGACGGCTCTGACCAACATGGATTTAGCCAGGCGTGGCTGCGACGTTATAATGGGGTGTAAGCTGATTATCTCATCGCGACTCCACGCTTCGTAGAACCAAGGGTATCCGGCGGCGACCCGTTTGTCCCCCTCGTCTTCGTAGAGAAACTCGCTCATCGGAGTTGGTTCGTTCTTAGCTGTCTTGGAGACGTGGATACTGACAGGGTTGTCTGGAGAGAGTTCTACTTCGCCGGCTCGATACACCCAGTTGTTACTGGTGTCGCCGCGTCGTTCATCATAGGAGTGTGCTACTGGCTGCCAGTCGTCGATTGCGGCCCACGTATCTGTTTGTATTGAGAACGAGGCGTCATAGGCGACGGTTTCGAGAGCGCCACTACAGTATTTACGGTAGTTGACTCGAACAGTGGTGTCGTCGTGATCAACGTTGTATATTCGTCCTTGGTCGTCGTAGTCGTCTATGAACCTCGTGTCGAATACGAAGACGGCGTTGACAGGGTTTGTCGCGGTGATACGGAGGCCCTTATCGGTACGGTGCAGGGTCACTCGGGCTTTTTCAGTGTTGAGGACGACCTGGTCCTGGCCTCGTTGCACGTGGTGAATGTCGGCATCAAGGCGAACACCGTCCACGTACTTGAACAGTGATCCCTCGCGTCGTAGAAACAAGCCTTGGTATTTGGAGAAATGCTGTGCGTGGAGGTAATACCCGCTGTGTAGAGACACGTACGGGAAGTTACCGCGTTGTTTTCTGGTCGTAACGTGCTCGCCTACATCCACAGATAAACAAAGGGGACCTAAGCATATAAAATAGTGGAGTGTCGTGTACTACGTATGCGGGCTATCACCGACTTACCAAGTCTCATAAAAGATTTATCACCACAACAGCAACACCTGTTTCAACGCATCTTCGACGTAGGCGCTGACACCGGACGGTTGACAGTTCCCGAAGACATGCAAGGATGGGTCGAAGACACCTTTGGCGAGGTGGACGACGTCGAAGAACAACGTATTGTTCGCATCGCTAATCGGTTAACGGATGAGGCTGCCTTGTTCAACGGCCTCAGAGCAAATCGACCCATCGATGCCGAGGAGAGCGTAGACGTCGACGATCTAATCGAAGAACACAGCGACGGGCCGTTCAGCACGCCGAAGACGGGTACGCCGGAAGATGTCTTCGGCAGAGTTGAAAACAAGTACGCGGTTTCAGCCAGTAACATAGCGAAGTATGATGCCCGTCACGGCCTTATCATCGCAGACGATGTCGATCCATTATCCTTCGACCAAGCCGATCTCCGCGGTAGATTCGCCTTAGCAGATGATTGGTTTGATGCGGCGAGTGACGAAAAGCACCGATACCCGTTCTTGATGTGGAACTGCTTGTGGAAAAGCGGTGCGAGCATCGTGCACAGCCACATGCAGCTCTTACTCGCCAAGAGCCGACCGTACAGGCGTATTGATCGGCTTAACCGGTCGGCGAAGATATACAAAGAGAGTTTTGAACGAGACCTCTACGACGACATACACAGGGCTCACGACACAGTCGGCTTAAGCCTCGACCTTGACGGGGTCGACGCATATGCTCACCTCACCCCTCGTAAGGAAAAAGAAGTGGTTATCACAGCGGATGATCGTGGTGAAGCCATGGCTGACGCCGTCCACACCGTGCTGCGGACATTCATCGACGATCTCGGCGTGCAGAGTTTCAACGTTGGCGTGTACTACCCGCCACGCTCCGATGAGGAATGGCACCTCCCCGTAGTTGCCCGCATCGTTGACAGGGGGAGCCTAGAGTCTAAGACCACTGACATGGGTGGCATGGAAGTATATGGTGGGGAAAACGTTGTGGCTTCTGATCCGTACGCGGTGAAACGAGCTGTCAACGACGAGTAGCGATGGTTCGACCAGCGTACGAGTTAGAAACGAGTCATCCACGAAGTGACCCGGCTTTCTCATTCGCCTCTGCCGACGGTGTTCATAGCAAGAAAAGCCTTCGACGCAGTGAGACGTTGTTAGCAGACGCGGTCGATGTCAGTTCGGCTCGAAACGTATACGTTCACAGGGGTAACTATGGTGTGCTCCCCGTGCTCCTCGCTGACGAGGTTATCGATGGCGAAGTGACCATGACAGATAGGAGCGCCCGGGCTGTCGCGCTCGCGGAGCACAACGTCAGCCAGAGCGATCTGTCCAACGTCACAGTGGAACTAGGATATCAGCCGCCGCACGACGGGTTCGACGCGTCCTTGTATGCGCCCCGGCCGTATGAATCTGTGGACACGGTGAAATCTGAGCTCTTAGACCTTATTATGGCGACAAAACCTAACGGGTTGGTCTGTGTAGCCGGTGATACTAGCAGCGGGTTCAACCGGTACAAGTCCTTCTTAGATGGCTTGCCCGGAGGATCTGACGTGGTCGCTCGGGATGAATCCTACCAGGTAATCGTCTACGAAGTCACAGGTGAATCACTTGACAGGCGTGTGGACCCGGCCTCGTCGTTCACTGCGTCGTTTGATGACGTCACTGCTTCGTTTACGACGTGGAAAGGATTGTTTTCGAGCACCGGGCTTGATGCAGGGAGTGAGATCTTACTCGAGGCGTTACCTACTAGTGTGTCAGGAGATGTGCTTGACCTGTGTTGTGGGTATGGAGCTATCGGCGTGTTCCTCGGTAAGCAACGTGAGGTGTCGTTGACGATGAGTGATGATGATGTCCTCGCTGTTCACCTGGCACGTCGTAACTGCGTCGCCAACGGTGTTGACGCTGACGTGGTCGCTCGGGATTGCTTGTCAGGTTTCCCGGAGAACTCGTTTGATGTGATCGTCATGAATCCTCCGACGCACGCTGGGGAAGGCGTCCTGGAGGAGATAGTGCTGGGTAGTAAGATATGTCTCCGCGAGGAGGGAGCTGTCTACGCTGTGTTTAACGACCCGGTCGGATTTGATGAGTTGTTAGCAAAGCATTTCAGCGTCGAGCGAGTCGTTGACGATGACTTCGTCGTCGTACGAGCTACTCGTTGATCGCTTTGTTGTGGGCTTGTATGTATCGGTCGATGAATGTGTCCCAGTCGGTGACTTCGCTGAGCATCTTGGCTCGCATCTTGTCTTTGACTCGTTCTGCGTGGGTGAGTGATGCGTAGTCTTCAAGGATGTTGTATAAGTTGTTGATGCTTTCTTCTTTTGATTTTCCATCTCGTTCTGAGACGTATATCCCGCCGCGTTTCTCGGTGAGGTCGTCGAGTTGCTCTTTCATGTAGATGCCGTAGCCGGCGAGGTCTGTGGTGACACTGGGCACGGACATCGCGGCTGATTCGACTGGCGTGTACCCCCATGGTTCGTAGTAGCTTGGGAACACGCCGAGATGGGAGCCGCTGATCATCTCGAAGTATTTGAGGTTGAGCAAGCTGTCGTTGCCGTCAAGGTATGCTGGGTACAACATGACTTTGACAGGGTCATCTTCTCTGTTGCGGAGGCCGAGACGGTGGAAGTCTTGGATGATTTGGTGGTCGGCTTCGTCTCCGACGAGTTCGTGACTGCACAGCGGCGGTGATTCCTCGGTGTTGAACCGGTTCAGGGTTTCACGGAGGTCTTGCATTGCGGATTCGCTGAGGAGTTCTCGTTCGGTCTTGTCCTCTCCGCTGATCAAGTCGTATAGCATTTGATCGAGGACGTCCTCGCTGTGGCTTTGAATCTCGTCTTCCAGGTGAGAGTAGATGTTTTTGTTTCGGAGGAGCTCGTATTTTGGTCCGTTATTGTCTGCGGCGAGGCAGAAGAACACACTTATCGTTCGATCCGTGTCTCGTTCGCGGAGCTCGTTGTTTAACCGGGCTAAGGCTTCGAGGAAGATATCTATGCCCTTGTTTTTGTACTCGTAGCGTCCCGCGTAGAGAAAGGTAAGATTGTGTGATGTGTCAAAGGTGTAGTGAGGGAAGAACGTGTAGCTGAGGAACTCTCTGATCGTGCTCCGATGCTCTTGGTGGTCGATGCTTGCTTCTTCGAAGCTTGGAAAGTGATCGACGTCTAAACCGTTCAACGTGTACACGTCTGGTTCTTTGTCAAGGAGTGCTGTGCACTCTCTCCCAGTAATCTTGGAGACCGTGGTGAAGACATCGGCGTTGTGAGCAGCTGCTTTTTCCGCACTGTGTTTGTCGCTAACACCGAGCTCTCTAGCTTCTTCATCGGCGTTGACGTCGTCGAGGACGTCGTAGATGTCGTAGCCGCTACCGCTCATCGTCCGCCCGAGCGTGGTGGCGTGCGTGGTGAACGCTGTGCGTACAGGGTGGTCGTCGAGGAATAACGTGGTGAAGCCGGTGAGCCATTCATGGCAGTGGACGACGGTGTCTTCTATGTCGACGCAGTTCTGGTCGGCTGCGGCGTCGACGAGTCGTGTGACGGCTCGGCTGAACAAGAGTGGGTTGTGGACGTCGCTCCCGCTGTGCAGTGTGTCGACGTTATGTGATTCCCACAGTGATTCTTTGTAGTCGTCTAGGTCATCCCAGAGCCCGTCGTATTCGATGAGTATGCAGTTAGGGTCGTTGTTCACCCGCCATGTCCCAAAGTGTAAGGTGATGCCTTCGCTTGCTAGTGTTTCGGCGACGCCTTCAAACTTTGACGGTGTTTGCTCTTCGTCGAAATGGTCGTCTGCTTCATCTTCTTTGTAGGGGCCGATAGTGTAGTATTCGTCGTACGTGTCTTGCATGTAGCTACTCTTGCTGCTGAGCACGCTGTATATGCCCCCTACCTTGTTGCATACTTCCCAGCTTGTTTCGAAAACGGTGTTGGCGTCTGGTGTGGTTTCGTCTGTCATGAGTGCATCCTCTCCTCTTCTTCTGGTATGTCGTTGAGCAATGTGCTCGGTGTCTCTGATAATGGTCGTTGTTGTGATGTGGCGCCGAGGCGTCGTGCGACGTCGTTCAACGCGTTCATGTAGAACATGTATGATTTGTACGGTGAGTCGTACGGGGAGAAGTGGTCGTGGACGTCGCCGTCACTCCGGCCGTCTGTGTACATGTAGTAGACGTGGTCTGACGTTGTGAGACGCCGCCAAGCTTCGATGAGGTCGTTGTCATCGCTTTCTTTGACGAATTCTTCTAGCTTGTATAATTCGTCGTGGGCTTGTCGTTGGAGTTCGTTACCTTGCCAGGCGCCGAGGTCACGGCGGGCGTCAGCCCACGACGTGTAGTGGTGAGCGTCGACTTCGCCTCGTTGCGGGTACCTATCTGATGCTTGCTCGATGGTGAGGAAGTCGTTATCGGGGTTGTTGAGGACGTCGTTGACCATCGCCTCGAAGAAGTCGAAGATGCCTGTGCTAGCCCATTGGTGTTCGCCGAAGGTCTCGTAGTCCATGAACAAGTTAACGATTTCACCGGCGCCGTTGATAGCGTCGATCCACTCGGCGAACGTGTCGGCTCCGAGGGGGTGGTGCTCCCAGGATTCGTTGCTGAAGCGGAAGGCGATGTCGTCGCTTAATTCGTAGTTGCGGAGGAAGATGTCGATGTCGTCTGTGATCGGCGTTGAGTAAATGTGGTTGGGGTCTCGCCATCCGAGGAGGTGGTCGGCGCCTTCGCCGAGCAAGGCCGTGTATCCTTTGTCTTCTACGTATTCGGCGAGTTCGTTGTTGAAGATGAGCTCGGTGTTGCGGAACGTGGTGGGTTCGTAGTTGAAGTATTCGTTGAGGGCTTCTCTGTGTTTCTGTACTTGTTTGTCGAACTCGTCTTTACTGTTCAGGTAGGCGAGGCTGTGATGATAGGTTTCATTGACAAACTCGACGTTTCCTGTGGCTGCTAGGTCTTGGAAGCTTTGCAGTGCTTTGGGAGCGTGAGCTTCCATTTGTTCGATTGCGGTGCCGCTGATGCTGAAGGAGACATTGAAGCGATCAGGGTGGTTTTCGATGAGGTCGAGGAGTAAGTTGTTCATCGGTAAGTAGCATTTCTCTGTGACTCGTTGTAGTATGCGCTTGTTTTCCTCGGTGTCGAAGTAATCATTGTCTTCGCCGATGTCGAGGACGTGATAGTTTCGAAGACGGTGTGGTTGGTGGACGTGGAAATACAAGCAGACGCTCACCATTGGCTTTTGAGCTCCTCGTAGATGGTTTTGCACTCGTCGGCGGGCCCGTGCCATGTGCGCTCTTCCACTTCTTGTTGTCCATTCGTCGCCATGACGTCGTTCATGGTCTCGTAGTGTGCGAGGCTGAGCATGTATTCGGCCATGCGTCGGGTGTCCCAGAAGTCAACGAGGAAGGTGTGGTTAAGGACCTCGCTGACACCGCTTTGTTTGCTGACGATTGTCGGTGTCCCCATGGTTTGGGCTTCGTATGGGACGATGCCGAATGGTTCTGACACGCTGGGCATGACGAAGACGTCGGCCATGCTGAACAAAGCGTTGGCTTCTTCTCTCGTGTAGAACCCGGTGAAAAGGAAGTGCTTGCTGATACCGTGCTCAGCGGCTTTTTCCATGACGTCGCCGAGCATGTCCCCGTCGCCTGCGACGACGAATAGCAGGGATTCATCGTGTTGGAGTGCTTCTGCGGCTGCGTCGACGAAGAACTCAGGGCCCTTTTGCAAGGTGACTCTGCCGGCGAAGAGCACGATTTTTTGGTCGAGGTCGTGGAAGAACGTCTTGGTACCTTCGCCTTTGTCCATGGGTAACGGTGCGTTGTGGACGACGTCGATCTTGTTGGCGGGTTGATCGTATGATTCGATAAGTCGTTCTTTGAGTCTGTGGCTGACGGTGATGACGCGGTCCGAGGCGTCCATACCTTCTTTTTCGATGGATTCGATGAATGGGTCGACGCCGAGACCCCCGCTTTTGTCGTGCTCTGTTATGTGGACGTGTGTAATCAACGGTTTGTCTGTGACTTCTTTGAGTTGTTTCGCAGCTGGGTGTGTCACCCAGTCATGGGCGTGGATGACATCGAAGTCTTCATCGTGGAACATAGAGGTGACCACGTTCGCAAATCTGTACATTTCTTCTTCGAGGTTGCCCCCGTACAGGGTGTCATCTGCGTTGTCAGCGCCTTCGACCTCGTCGTACCGCTCACTGTATTTTTGCTGGGAGTCATACGCTCCGAGCAGGCTTTCTATGGGTACAAATGTTGTTTTGCGGTGAGAGTCGGCTATCCGTATTTCAAAACTGTCCGGTGTTTCTTCGTTGACGCGTTCGTAGACATCGCTGGGTCCTTTCGGCATAACGAACGTGACATTCACGCCCAGATCGTTCAAGGCACGTGTGAGTTCTTTACATACCATGCCGGCGCCACCAGCGAAAAATGGTGGAAACTCCCAGCCCAGCATTAGTATGTTCACATCTACCTTACCTCACTACTGTTTGTTCACTAACCGTTTTTATATGTGTTTGTATGAACCCTTCGTTTCAAATAGTATGAGAACTATGTTAAGCGTGTTGTGGATCCGAATGACTTTGACAACATCGAAGACATTCAAGCAAGGCTGAATCGTTCGGTGCAGGAGGAGACGAGCACTGAGGAGAAAATCGAGTTGATCGAATTGCTGCGAGACCTGGAGCGGTTTGATGGGCGTAGAATACACCATGAGGAAATAGTGGTTGAGGCGAGGTTGAAAGGTCTCACTGAGTCGACAATCAATCGTTTGTTAGACGAGTTAGTGGAGGATCATATACTCGTTGAAGTTGACGACGGGTATTATCGGTTTGAGGCTTAAAACGATGTTAGGTCGACTTGCTCTGTGCCTTGCATGACGTCGTAGAACGTCTTGCCGAGAACGTTGAGTATGGAGGAGGCGACGGGTTTTAGCTGTTTGTCAATGTAGTGGTCGTAGTCTATGCTGTGATGGCGGGCTTGGAGCGGTTCAGGGCCGTCCACGGTCATGTAGTAGGATATCGTGTTATCTGAAAAGTCGTCGAGTTTCTTCGCGGCTTTGACATGTTGCGGGGTGGTCTTGGTGTAGTCTTCTGGGGCCTTCGATAGTCCTTTCTGGTAGATGAGTTCTTCGTCGATTTCGCCGTTGCGGAGTGAGTCAACGTAGTCACGGATAAATGACTCGATTGCCTTGTCGTGGAACACGCGCCACAGTATTTCTCTCTGGAAGGTCTTTGCTGCTTTTGTCCAGTCCCGACGAACGTATTCTAAGCCAACGAAGTCAATTTCTTCGTGCCCGTTGTCGTCGATGAGTCCTGCGTAGCGTTTCTTCGCTCCACCACTTGATCCTCGTTGAGGCGGAGTGAAGAATTTCTTGTAGAGCTTTTCAAATTCGAGGATGATATGGCTCTCCACGTTGTATTCTTCGGCTAAGTACTCCTGGTAATGCTCGTTTATCGACGCAGCGAGGTCTTTGCCTTGCTCCCGCGCTGTCGTTGCCTCATCGACACCGAGGTCTATGAATATGCTATCTGTGTCCCCGTAGATCACGGTGTAATTATTATCCTCGAGCTCGCGTCGCGTGTGTTTGAGGATGTGATGGCCGAAACCGGTGATAGCGTTCGCCATGGCCTCGCTGAAAAACCGACAGTTAGGACTGGCGAGGACGCCGTACATGGAGTTCATCAGTATTTTCACGGCCTGTCGGGTTACCCAGGCTTCGTTCCGTGTCGCTTCATCTTTCTCCTGTGTGAGGTCGTCGAGTATGCTTGGTAGGATGGCTTTGTCACGGCTGAACCTTGCTCCGTTTGGAGCTTTGATGGGGTTGTCAGCGTTGTTGCCTTTGTAGTGTGTGAGAGGGTCGATGTTGAACGTCCGCATGATGCTCGGGTAGAGGCTTTTGAAGTCGCAAACAACGACGTTGTCGTAAATACCTGGTGTGCTGTCCATGACGTGCCCACCCGTGGTTCGTTCACCCTGTCCGTAATCAGTTATTGGCGCTACGTATCCAGCTTTTCTGAGCTCTGAGAGGTATAACGAGTCAAAACTAGCTATTGTGGAGCTCACCCTGTTGAGCGGCATCCCTGTGAGGCAACTCCGGAGGATGCTCACGTTGAGGGCGTTGGACTCGTCGAAGATATCTAAGACAAGAGTTGCATCTCTCTCGTTGTATGAGAGGAACGATGAGGGGTCGTTGTGATACGCGTCGAGTATGGCTTCTTCTTTTCCTTCGCCGCTGAACGCCTTTTGCTCTCCGATAAATTCCTTTGCCGCGGTGTCTAACTTGTAATCGTCGAGGGAGACAAAGTTATTTCGTAGGACGTGAATGCCGTCGAGGACTATACGGCCCCGCACTGTCATCGAGCTATCCCGCATATACGCTGATCGCACGGTGAGCGAGGCTTCGTCTTCGTCGCGGCCGAGGTCAAACGTCACGTCATGGTCGTCGAAGGCTTCTTTGAGAATGTCAAAGTCGAAGTCGATGACGTTCCACCCGGTTATGATGTCCGGGTCATAGTCTACGATGACCTCTCTGAACGAGTGAAGGAGTGCTTCCTCGTCTTTGACAGTGGTAGCTCCGTCAACGTCCTCGTCATGTTTGAGGATCACGGTGACGTCGTCCTCGTTGGTCGCCACTGCCACGCTAAGAATATCCTCTTGGTCTGGGTTGGTTTCGATGTCGATGCTTGCAACGGTGAGATCTGATGCTCTGGGGCGCCACGACGCGTTGTTCAAATCTGGTTCGTCGAAGAACACATCGTATCGTTCGTCGTCGTCGACTCGTTCTTTGTGACCTTTGATGCTCACAGTGCCCTTAATATCATGATCGATGAGGAATCGCGTCGTAAAGGGGATGTCGGCTTCAAATACTTGGTGATTGTTCTCAAGGATGCTATCTCTGAGGGTTGGAACGGTTTTTGGTATGTCCAGGATAACTTTTGACACGGCGCGCTCATCGAAATCAGTGAGATCGGTGTCTTCCGTGTCGACGTCGCTAAGCGAGGAGACATCGTCGACAGCGTCGCTGTGAACAAAGAAGTACGGCCGGTAGGGCTGCCGGATTTTGAAGGATTCCCCGGTTCGAAGTCTTCCGTATAAGTATACAATGGCTTGTCCGTCTTCGATACGATAGACAGGGTGTGTGATGAAACCTATATGTTCGTTTGGCACACCAAAAGTCAACGCTGCCACCTATAAATATTTAAGTCACGCCTGCGCTCAATATTGTATGTCTAATTCTGTTAAAGAGGAAATCCGTGAAGCCCTCCAAGACGTTTATGACCCTGAATTATACGTGGATGTCATCACACTCGGACTGATCTATGACATTGAACCGAAGGGCGAGGGAGCGGTAGACATCGAGATGACCTTCACATTTCCCGGTTGTCCGTACGGCCCGGAGCTCGTGGAGCAAGTTGAAGATGCTATCCTCGACGTAGAAGACGTTGATGAGGTCGAAGTCGATGTTACCTTCGAGCCGCGATGGACCCCGGACCAAATCGACGATGATGTCCGCGCTGCGATCGGCATGTGAACGTCGTATCACCAACACAACCATGTTTTACTCTTTGTGAGTTCTAACACGCCTCTCGCTGACAGGTTACGTCCAGACAATCTCGATGACTTCGTGGGACAAGATCACATCGTAGGAGAAGGTAAGCCCCTCACGAAGTTCCTTGATCGTGGAATCGTACCGCCGAGCATGTTGTTCTGGGGGCCACCGGGGACGGGCAAGACCACGTTAGCACGGATAATCGCCGCTGAGACCGACGCAGAGTTTATCGAGTTAAGTGCTGTTGACGCGTCTAAAGACGATTTGAAGCAGGTGACGAACAAGCAGCGGTTAACCCAGCAGAACATCGTGTTATTCCTCGATGAAATACATCGGTTTCATAAGGGCCAGCAAGACTTCCTTCTCCCCTACGTTGAGGATGGCACGATTAACTTGATTGGGGCGACCACTGAGAACCCTTCTTTTGAGGTGAACAACGCGTTGTTGTCACGGTCGCAGACCTACACGTTCAAATCACTCGACGATGACGCGCTGCATGGAATAGTGGAGCGAGTTGAGGACCAGACTGATATAACTGTGTCAGATGATGCAGCGCGAGCCGTCGCCGGCTTGGCTGATGGAGATGCACGTCGAGCCATCTCTCTGGTGAAAACCGCGTGGGAGATAGCAGATGACGCGGTCACAGTAGGCGATTTGGACGCTGTTGATCCCTCAGCGACTCGGTATGATAAAGACGGTGAGAAACACTACAATTTGATCTCGGCGTTGCACAAGAGCATGCGGGACTCTGACGTGCAGGCAAGCGTTTATTGGACGATGCGCATGGTGCACGGCGGTGAGGACCCGAAATACATCGTTCGGCGGATGATGCGGTTCGCCTCAGAAGACATCGGGGACGATGACCCAGAAGCACTTCGACTGGCTTCATCGGTGAAAGACGCGGTTACCTTTATCGGACTCCCTGAGGCGAAAACCGCCTTGGTACAACTCGCTGTGTATCTGGCTAAGGCGCCGAAGAGTAACGCTGTCTACGAAGCGGTGAAGCGAGCCGAGGAAGAGATTGAACGGAGCGGCTCATTACCTGTGCCGAAGGTGATTCGGAACGCCCCCACTGATTTCATGAGAGAGGAGGGCTACGGCGAAGGGTATAGCTATGCTCACGACAACCCTAAGGAAGCTGAAGAGCAACAACATCTACCTGATAAGGTAGAGGAGAGATCATTCTATGAAGGTTGACGTGCCATTCATCCCGCAGGAAGGAGGCTTTGATTGCGGTCCTACCATGCTCCGCATCGCAAATGAATGGGCAGACAAAGACGTTTCCTACGGAAAAGTGAAAGAACTGCTTGAATGGGAGCCAGGTAACGCGATCGCAACAGCGCAGCTATGTCTGGTCGCGGACACACTGGGATTCGAAGCGACGCTTCACACAGCAGAGTCCGAGTTTGAAGACAACATGTATGAGGAAGAAGAATACTATCAAGAACACGGTGATATGGAGGGAGCAAAGAAGGCATTCCGTGAATTAGAGCGTCGCGATGATTTGTACGAGGATCATGTTCTGACGACAGAGGAAATAAAGAATCGGCTTGAAGCGGAACTCGTCATTGCTTTGTTGAACTGGGAGGAGACACGTAGTGGCGATGGGTACACCGGTCATTTTGTCATAATCACAGGCGTTGAAAACCAAACTGTATACGTGCATCAAGTCGGTGCGGATCCACAACCGGATATGCCGCTCGATAGATCTGTATTCGAAGAGGCCAGACACGATGATCGTACGGATCAAGACACGCTTTGTTTGAAGCCGTAAATCAGTACGAATAAAAGGGCCTACTCCCATTTTACCACGTGTTGGATACGAAGTACTTGGTTATCACCGGCGGTGTCCTCAGCGGCCTTGGCAAAGGCGTAGCAGCGGCGAGTATCGGGTTGCTTTTCTCTGATGATTACAACGTCGTGCCGTTGAAACTCGATGGGTATTTGAACGCTGACCCGGGGACGATGAATCCGACGGAGCACGGCGAGGTGTTTGTTTTGGACGATGGCGCTGAGGTCGACATGGATTTCGGCCATTATGAACGGTTCATGCGGACTACTTGCACAGCTGATCAGAACCTGACTATGGGCAAGGTCTATGAGGCTATCCGTGAGAAGGAACGCAGCGGTGATTACCTGGGGCAGACGGTGCAGCTCATCCCGCACGTCACCGATTACATCAAGGATTATGTGACCACGGTCAGTGCCGATAAGAACGCTGATTTGGTCATCGTGGAGGTCGGCGGCACTGTTGGAGACATGGAGAACGAGTTATTCATCGAAGCGCTGCGCCAACTCAAAGGAGACGTAGGGGAGAACAACGTTGCGTACGCTCACATGACTCTGGTTCCGAAACCCACCAATGTCAAGGAACAGAAGACAAAGCCCACGCAGCAGAGCACGAAGTTACTGAATGAGCGAGGAGTCACACCTGACTTCATGCTGTGTCGCTGTGAGGAATGGTTGATGAGTGACGTGGTGAAAAAGATAAGCACGTTCACCGACGTACCCTCCAACGAGATTTACAGCTGTGTCGATGTGGAGAGCATCTATGAGATACCTGAGACGTTTTACGAGCAAGGATTCCATGATAGTTTGTCATCCAAGCTAGGCTTATTGGAGCCACGAACAGAGACGTATCAGGAATGGCAGGCTCTTCTGCAAACACCGCGAGAAGACGACATCACGGTTGCTATAGCTGGGAAGTACACTGATTTAGAGGATAGTTACGCGAGCGTTGTGGAGAGCCTCCGACACTGTGAGTTCAAGCACGGTGTTGACATAACCATTGACTGGGTGGAAACCACGGGTGGCGTGCATGGAGAAACCCTCGATGGTGTTGACGCTCTCATCGTCCCCGGCGGTTTTGGTAAGCGTGGTATCGAGGGAAAAATCGATGTGATCGGTCAGGCCCGGCGTCAAAACACGCCTTTTCTAGGGATTTGTTATGGTTTGCAACTTGCCGTCGTAGAGTTTGCTCGAAACGTGTGCGGTTATAACAATGCTCACACGACTGAGGTCGATGAGGCAACGCCGCACCCGGTCGTGTCGCTCTTGGACGAGCAAGAGGACATTGAGAAAAAGGGTGGGACGATGCGACTCGGCGGCTATGACGCTGAGCTTGAACCAGGGACGGTGATTCACTCATTGTACAACGACAGGTTGCGGGATGGCGTGGTGCGGGAGCGCCACCGGCATCGTTACGAAGTCAACCCTGCTTATGAGGACGAGCTTATCGAACATGGATTGGTGGTGAGTGGTCGTATGCCTGAGCGAGGCCTCGTTGAGTTCATCGAGTTACCGGAAGAACATCATCCGTACTTTGTTGGGACGCAAGCCCACCCTGAGCTGACGAGTCGTTTAGATGATGCTGCGCCGTTGTTCGCCGGGTTGGTTGAGGCGGCGAAGTCGTCTTAGAAGGTGCCGCCTGCGTTGTATCGGAGTAGTGCGGCGATGCCGCCGATCTCGCTTAGTTGTTGGCCACGGGTGGTGTCGGTGCTGATGATTTCGACGTCGCTGCTGACTTTTTCTGCTTCGTCTATGAATGTTTCAACGGTGTCTTCGTCGACGTCTTCGCTGAGAAGTAAGGTGTCGACGGCGCCCATCTTCACTGCTTTCATTGTTTGTTCTGGTCCGTACGTCACGGTGCCTGGCTCGGTGTTGAGCGCGGTGAAGAACTCTTGCATCAGTGATTTTTCGCGGGCGACGCTTTCTTGGGAGAGGACGTCTTGGCTTTTTTCGAGGAGTTCTTCCAGGCCGTACTCTCCGGTGTAGCTTAAGTCTTTTAAGGCGATGATTTCGTCTTTGACGGGTTGTGGTAAGTAGTTTCCGTCGACGAACTCGTTCTTAGTATGGCCTGGGCCGCCGACGAGGATGCCTTGTAAGTCGTCTCGGCTGTAGAACTGTTCTTTTGCCATCCGAGCGATTTTCTTGTAGAACTTTTTGGCTTCGCCTTCTCGGATACGGGCGAAGCGCTGCGCGCTTTGCCCTCCTGCTTTGAATTTACCGGGGACGTTGCTCGTCTTGGAGACTAAGGGGACAATGTTTTTCCCTTTGAGTAAGGCTAGGTTGCCTTCTCGTCGGTCCATGACGATCATGCCGTACGTGTTGGAGTCGTCCGCGATTTGTTTGAGTGGTTCGAGGTTGAATGTCTTGTCGCAACGGTAGAGTCGCTGGTTGATCGGCAAGGGTGGTTCGATGCTCCATAGCTCGACGTCTTGTTGGCCGTCTCTGTCTGATACGTCGCCTGCGAAGATGGCGAGTCCGTTCTCCGGTGTTTCTGGGAAGAGTTTGAGGTGTTGTTCGATGCGGCTTAAGGCGGATTTGACGTTGTCGCGGGTCTTCTTTGATTTGATGTTGCTTGCGGTGCCTTTTTCCTCGGTGACCATGGTGCGGATCTTGTCTATGTTGTAATCTTTTGGTATGTAGATGCTGACGAGCTCGGTCCCGCTTCCTCTCTGGTCGTCGAGCTCGTCGACGAAGTTTTGGAGCTCGTATCGCTCCTTCTCTGTCATCTGGTGTTCTTGGTCGGCAGCCTTGCTCATCTTCATTCCGTGTTAGGCGTCTCGGCTTTATGAGTGTTGAGTGGTCCTTCCCGTGAGACAACTGGTTTCTGCTCTTCGATTGGGAGGTTCGGAATCAACCAAACAATTATATATTGTAATTGAAGAATGGTAACAAAATGTCTTTTTGGGATTTGTCCAATAAATACAACGACGAAGAGCGACAAGCAGCGTCTTACCGAGATGAAAGTTCGGTAAGTGAAGGTAGTCGTCAACGACAAAATCAGCTCGCTCAAACTCGGCTGAGTCAGCTAAAAAAATGGGGTAAACGGTTTCTTATAGGCGGGGGTCTAATGCTAGGTGCTATGTACGCTTGCGATGACGACGTGCAGGCGCCTCCCAAAGAGGCTCCTGAAACACAAGAATCAGAGGTAGTCCAGTACGCATCAAAGTCTGGCTCAGACAAGGGTACATCGAGGCTTAAAGGCCATCTCCTCACGGGATACAGAGCACAATACGCTGGGATGGAACCAGGCGTATTTAATGCCGACTCCAGCTCTTTCGAAGAAAGCCTTGAAGAAAGCTGGCGTGAGAAACGAGCCACTGCATCAAACCAACACGCTGTAGATCACATTATCGAAGAACAGGTGCAAACCTATGAGAGGTCTCAAAGCCAGAAGCTATCCCTAGATGCTTACCTTGACCAACTTGAATCGGAGTTTCGACAGACTCAACGGAGCACGCGTTGGGACACTATCCAGACGGACTTCGAGTTAGACAGCACTGAAACCCGTGCTGTGAGGGGCGCACTCGACAACGTATCCGGTGAAACTCTCGGGGCATACATGATGACTGAGTTACTCCCACAAACACCGGGTCGGCGACGATACAGTGCGAAAAAGAATGAAGCCGTTCTTGACTACGCTTTGCGAAACGGTGGCACTGAGTTCTTGGAGGGTCAACCCGCAAATAATGATGCATATGCTAGTTTCGGGGTTTTCCAGAACAGCAGCTTCGTAGTTCGAAACGACAAGGAGGTAACTGCAGCTGCGAACATTGTGAATGAAGCGTTACCGGAGGACCGCCGAGTTCCGGGGAGCATGATGTATCTTGACGATGAAGAACATGTTTACGCGGCGTACGGTGTGTTGACCGCGCAGTTGTCTCGACTTGTGGAAGAGGGAGACTCTGCGGTGGAACGCCGAGTGGCACGTGCGTCACCGGAGGATATGGCGAAGCTCGCTGCTGGGCTTCACCACAACCCTCAGGATACGTGGTCCGCCGTTGGGACATGGTCGGAGTCACAGACGGGGTTACAACCGTCGTGGTTTAGCGGCACAGAAGAGTATGTCAAGCAAACGCAGATAAACTACGACCAGCTACGATCCGATGCACGTCTTCAGCCCAAGACTATTGACAGACACTTCGATAGGTTACATCAGAACCCTTGCGGTGACGAGTTTCACTACTTCAAGGTATCAGGTCCTCTGACAGACGAATCTCCTCGAAAAGTGGCTGAAACCTTCGATCATCTTGATGGACGAACAGGGGATGAATACGAACAATCAGGCAATCTCAACGTGGTAGGACCAAGTTGTGATCTCTTCGACAAAGGAGAAATGTACTTCAGGGCTCGTCCTCACTGAGGTGGTCCTTCAGTATGTCTTGAATCCTCGTGGCTGTCGTGTTCCACTGAAAAATCTCCTTTGCGGTGAGATTTGCGTCACGGCCGAGGCGTATCCGCTTGTCTTTATCATCAAGGAGGTCCCTGAGGTATTCACTTAACATGTAGTTGTCTTGTTTGTCAAAGAGCAAACCGTTCTCTCCGTGGTTGATGTAGTCCTCGATGTATCCAGCAGGTGTGGCGATCACGGCGTTACCGCATGCCATGGCCTCTGCGGTGCTTAGACTCGTTGTCTCGGTGAGAGTGGGTGTGACGAATATGTCAAAGGCGGCGACGTACGCTTCGATGTTTTCTTGGGCTGGCAGGGTATGGCAGGCCGGGTCTTGTTCGAATTTCGTGCGGATGTCGTCAAGGCCATCGCCGATGATGAGGACGGAGAAGTCATCGCGTTGCTTTCTGAGGCGTTTTACTGCTCTGAGCAGCGTCATCAGATCTTTCTCGCGTGCGAGACGTCCGTGGTATCCGATCAGTGTGTGGTCTGCGTCGTCAAGGTACTTTCGGCGAATAGATGCTATGAGTCGTGTCTCTTCATGGTCTTCTCGGGGTTTGAAAACGTCGTGGTCGACACCGAGAGGCGCTATGGCTGTCTTTGTCTGTATGCCTTCGTAGTGTAGTGTCTCGCTGATGTTTCGGCTTGGTGTTATGAGCTTGTCGCACCGGTTGTAGTACCATTGCGCGTATCTTCTAGTACAGGTTTGGCTGAGGCGTTTCAAAAGGTTGTGTTCTGTGGCTTTGGGGACGAGTTGCCACTCGATGGTGTGCGTGTAATGTATGAGCGGCGTGTTTGTTTTTCTCGCGTAGTGTCCGGCGACGCTGCCGATGGTGCCGATGCTTTGGCCGAACACGATGTCTGCTTGTCGCACTTGGTCTTTGATACAGGAGAGGTTTGGATTAGCGAAGTGGTAGTCGCCGAAGGTCATGTCAGTGGTAGATAGTTTGATATGCTTAGCGTCCGCGACTTCGTATTCGCCGTAATCAGGGCATATCACCGTGATGTGAAAGTCGTCGATTCGAGGGAGGACTTCGGTGAGGAATCTGCTTATCCCATCCCAGCGTGGCGGGTAGTTATCAGTGGCGATCAGAAGGTGGGTCATCGCTCTTTGTAGAACACCTCTGCTGTGAAATTATCTGTGAATAGCCCGTTGGCAACCGCTGTGATGTACTGTTTGACGTATATGAGGTTGTTGAGAACGGTGTAGCTGAGAAGGTTGATTTGTGAGGTGAATTCGTGGAGTGCGTCGATTTTCTTGTTGTATGTTGTGTCGATGCCGACAAAGTACCGAGGCCAGTCTCGTTTCTGGACGTTCCAAATCGTCCATATGTCGAATACGTAGATGTCGGTGTCTATAGTTTCGAGCTCATCATATGTGCTGATGACGATGTCGTGGGTGGCTCGGTGATCTGCGTGGAAGTCATCTGGACTGTGGGTGAACACCAGGTCTGGGTTGTAGGCCTCAAGGGCACGTTTGATGTGCTTCTTAGCTACGTTTTTGTTGTCTCTGAACTGTCCTTCTGGTATGTCGAAAAAAGACACGCCGTCCCCGCCGACGATATCGTCTGCTTCTTCACTTTCTTCTCGTCGGAGGTCTCGTATATAGCTTGGTTCAAGGTGAGGGTGGCTGAGCTCGCCGTAGCTCATGATGAAGGTGTGCACGTTGTAACCTGCGTCGTTGAGGTGGGCCATCGTGCCACCTACTCCAAGGATTTGATCGTCGCTGTGCGCGCATATGATCAGCGCATCCTTACTCATCCCTATGGATAAGGGGAACGACGTATTTTATTGTGTCGAAGGTGCTGTGAGAAAAACGGTGAGGATGCACCGGCCGGGATTCGAACCCGGGTCAACGGCTTGGAAGGCCGCTATCTTACCATTAGACTACCAGTGCTTATTGTATGGCAACGATGAGCGTTATATAAAAACAGTGTTGGTAAGGGGAGTGGTCTATGTCAAGGTGTTTGGGAACTCGACGCCGTGTTGTATGCTATGATCTTCGTATATTGATTGCAGCTCGGCTCGTAGCGGTTTTGGGAATTCAGCGTCGAGTTTCTCGTGGCTTGCGATACTGTAAGCGTGGACTTCGTCTTGGATCACGTCAGGGTGGTAGCCGCTCATTGAGAGTAGCTCTTCTTTGATGGCGGAGGTGTCGTGTTTTGATAGGACGTTGAGTGCTTCCTCTTGGTAGGATGCGTCTGTGTGGAATAATCCGTGGGCTGTCTCGTGACGAAGATAATCAGTCATCTTGCTCGTGTTTCGATGCGTTCCGATGAGGTAGAAGGGTGGTTCTTGGTCGCTGAATTCGGTGAGGAGTGATCGTTCTTGGTCTGTAAGTGGGTCGAATCGGCCATTGTAGAAGGGTTTTAGCACGTTAGAGGGGATGTTGAAGCCGTTCCAGTCGTCGAAGTAGGTGAAGCTCCCTGTTGTTTCACGATACCACTCTTTGTATTCGTCGCGTGTGAATACTTCGCCGCGGAATTCGGGTGATTCGTAGTGTTCTTGGAACCGCATAAACGTTGATGCTACCGGCCGTTGTTCGTCGAACAGGAGCAAGGTGATTGAATCGGTGATGTCAAACGTGTCTGCGCTCATTGAATCAGAGATTTGTTTGATCCATAATTAAGTGTTGTGACTGTGGCGCACACACGGGACCAAAGTCTTATAAAGGGGGTCGCGTTCTATGTCTAATGCAATCAGCTCCCTTTCATCACAACGACTTGCTCGTTGTGGTATTACACAACATCCGATGTCAAAGTTGGGTGTTCGCAGACGAGAAGGAAGACGCGAACCATTACGCAAATCCTTTGTGTCGCGTCAATTCCTTAAACTCAACAGCGGTCGTATTGGGATCCGCGTTACTCTCTAAACATGAGAATACGTGCTTAAGATGAACACCCGTTGATCCTGCGGGAGATTGCTGCTATGAGGATCCGACTAAGCCATGCGAGTCACCTGCCTTGTGCAGGGGCGGAACGCTCAGTTACACGTCGGTAATCTACCCTATGGTCGGGGATAAGCACGGGAAACTGTGTGTAACACCCGACAGCGATACTTAGCAGGAAAGCGAGTATCAGTAACACACCATAGGATGAGCCGGCGGCCGATTAGGTAGTTGGTGGTGTAATGGACCACCAAGCCGCAGATCGGTACGGGCCGTGAGAGCGGTAGCCCGGAGAGGGACACTGAGAAATTGGTCCCAGCCCTACGGGGTGCAGCAGGCGCGAAACCTTTACAATGTGCGAAAGCGTGATAAGGGGATCCTCAGCGCTCCAGCAATGCTGGGGCTTTTGCCAAGCGTAAACAGTTTGGCGAATAAGGGGTGGGAAATACCGGTGCCAGCCGCCGCGGTAACACCGGAGCCCCAAGTGGCAATCAATATTATTGGGCCTAAAGCGTTCGTAGCAGGTCTGGTAAATACTTCGTGAAATCGCCGTGCTTAACATGGCGAAGTGCGGAGTACACTACTGGACTAGAGACCGGGAGGCGTTGGAAGTATTCCGTGGGGAGCGGTAAAATGCTATAATCCACGGAGGACTGCCGATGGCGAAAGCATCCAACGAGAACGGTTCTGACTGTGAGGGACGACAGCCAGGGGAGCAAACCGGATTAGATACCCGAGTAGTCCTGGCCATAAACACTGTGGGCAAGTCACCGTGCAACCTACGAGGTTGTGCGGTGTTGAAGCGAAGGCGTTAAGCCCACCGCCTGGGAAATACGGCCGCAAGGTTGAAACTTTAAGGAATTGGCGGGGGCGCACCACAAGGGGCGCAGCGTGCGGTTTAATCTTATACAACACAGAGAATTTTACTAGAGGCGACGACAGAATGAAGGTCACCCTGAAGGGGTTACCTGACGAGTCGAGAGGTGGTGCATGGCCATCGCCAGCTCGTGCTCTGAGGTGTCCAGTTAAGTCTGGTAACGAGCGAGACCCGTACCTGTTATTGCTAACGACGTTTCGGCGGATCGAGCACATTACAGGGACTGCCTTGGAAACAAGGAGGAAGGCGCGGGCTACGGTAGGTCTGTATGCCCCGAATCCTCTAGGCTACACGCGCGCAACAATGGTTGGAACAATGGGATGCTACTCCGAAAGGAGACGCTAAACCTCGAAATCCGACCGTAGTACAGATTGAGGGCTGCAACTCGCCCTCATGACGCCGGAGTCCCTAGTAATCGGTGTTCATCAGACACCGGTGAATATGTCCCTGCGCCTTGCACACACTGCCCGTCAAACCAACCGAGCAGGGTTTGGGTGAAACTAGGTTGTAACCGACCTTTTTGAACCTAAACTCAGTGAGGCGGGTTAAGTCGTCACAAGGTAGCCGTAGGGGAACCTGCGGCTGGATCACCTCCTTTTTTCTTCCTTCTCTCCTGCATTTTACTTTCACGATGGGCTCCTAGCTCAACCTGGTAGAGCGTCCGCCTTGCACGCGGAAGGCTTCGGGTTCGAACCTGTCACTTCACGGTGGTGGTCGAAAGTCCCGAGGAGTCCACTCGTGTTTCCTTTCAACACTTCACTTATCACCCTCATGCATTCCTTGCATCGAGGCACTTGTCAACGTCATAGTTGACGGGTGCGTGGTAGAGAGCCAAGTTACCATTCAAGTAGCTGGCTCGGTGACGCCGTTCATACATCAGCCTTGCACCAGACATAGCGTTTGCTATGTGTGGTACAAATCCAGGCATGGATCTTCCATGTTTGGTCCAAACATAGTTTTGCTATGTTTTGGTAGAGATCCTACGCTACAAGATGGACAGCTTGGCTCGACACGTGAAGAAGGACGTGACAAGCTGCGATAAGCTCGGGGGAGACGCATGTAGTCTTTGAGCCCGAGATCTCTCAATGCGACAACGCATTTCACTCCGAGAGGAGGACGAACCCAGGGAATTGAAACGTCTTAGTACCTGGAGGTAAGAGAAATCAACTCCGAGATCCCGTTAGTAAGGGCGACTGAATCCGGGACAGGGCAAACTGAATCATGCGTGGATAACACGGATGACATGTGGAGTTTCGGCCCACCTGTTTGTGATCGTAGCATGACTACTTGAAGTCTCCTGGAACGGAGCGCCAAAGAGAGTGACAGCCTCGTACAGGACAGTCATGCTGACACATGGTGGTTGCCAGAGTACCGTATCTTTGACATGATGCGGGAAGACCGGGGGCATCAACCTCGAACCCTAAACAGTTGTCGAGACCGATAGCGAACAGAGTACCGTGAGGGAAAGCTGAAAAGAACCCGTAACAGGGTGTGAAAAGACCTTGAAATCTTGTAGTTACTGATTGGCACGCTTGACTGTGTGCCGTACGTTTTGAATGACGAGCCAGGGAGTATGTCTACGTGGCAAGGATAACCACTATCCGTGGGTATCCGTAGCGAAAGCGAACGTCCGCAACATTGTGAGGGACGAGGTGTGAATAGCGCCTCCAGTCACCTGGACATGACCCGAAGCCGGTCGAACTATTCGTGGGCAAGGTGAAGCGTCTATTACAAGGCGTGGAAGCCTGAAGGGGTAGTGCGAGCAAGCCTTCCTCTGACCTGCGAATAGGGGTAAAAAGCCAATCGAGACCGGAGATAGCTGGTTCCTGTCGAAGTCGGCCTAAGTCGACACTCACGCGAGACAGTCTCAGTTGTAGAGCTACGGATTGGGAACTTAGGGAGGTAACACTCTCGGTACCTTGTCCAACTCCTAAGACAGAGACATCGTAGACCGTGGGCGACAGTGGCGCGGGGTAAGCCTGTGTCACGAGAGGGAAACAACCCAGACTACCGTTAAGGTCCCAAAGTACTAGTTAAGTGCGAAAGGCCAAAGGTCGTCTTAATCCGAAGACAGCGAGGAGGTTGGCCTAGAAGCAGCAAACCTTTAAAAAGTGCGTAACAGCTTACTCGCCAAGGATTAGGGCACCTAAAATGGACGGGGCTAAACTAGTCACCGACACGGTAGACATCGCTTCACGCGATCGTAGTAGGCAGGCATTCCGAACGGGAAGAACTTGATTCGAAGGAATCAGGGGACCGTCCGGAAAAGCGAATCCTGGTAAGAGTAGGAACTCAAAGGAGCGAGACTCTCCTTCACCGCAAGGGCAAGGGTTCCTCGGCAATGCAAATCAGCCGAGGGTTAGTCGGTCCTAAACCATCACAGAAGCTGTTGATGGTGAAAGGGCAACAGGTTAATATTCCTGTACCGCACCGTAGACAATGGTAACAGAGGGTGTGGAGTTGACCTATCGAGCAGGCTTGACACACGTCATCTTGTGTGAGAATCAGCGCAGGTCCCTAGAGTATCGTAATGATGAGACAGGGAGCAATGTTGAGACATGCGCGTGTACTCGCGTTCAGGCTGTGCTTGGTAGCCGTGAAAAGACTCCGCACTATGCTACAGTGTGACCGTACCCAGAACCAGCACAGGTGCCCCTAGGCGATTAGCCTCAGGTGTGAAGGGAGAATCTAGGTAAGGGAATTCGGCAAATTAGTCCCGTACCTTCGGTATAAGGGATCCCTGGGCTTGTGTCCGCATGGATGCGAGTTCAGGGCGCAGTGACAAAGGTTGTCCGACTGTTTAACAAAAACGTAACTGGCTGCTAGCGTGTAAACGTTTGAATAGCCGGTGACGTCTGCCCAGTGCCTGCACTTTAAACTCCGTTACAACGGAGCCACGAACAGGTAAACGGCGGGGGTAACTATAACTCTCTTAAGGTAACGAAATGCCTTGCCGTTTGAATGACGGCCTGCATGAGTGACGTAACGAGATGACCACTGTCCCTACCTAGAACCCTCCGAACATCCCTTTCTGGTGCAGAGGCCAGAGGCATCTAGTGGGTAGCGAAGACCCCGTGAAACTTTACTGTAACCTGTAGTTGTAGGGTGAAACTTGATGTACAGCGTAGGTAGGAGTCATTGATGAAGTGCCGAGAGGCACTTCTAGACGACCATGTAACACTACTCTTCAAGTTTCGCCTTACTCACCTCGCTAGAGGAACAGCTTCAGGCGGACAGTTTGGCTGGGGTGGCACGCCGTTGAAACCATATCAACGGCGCCCAAAGGTCGACTCAGACGGGTCAGAAATCCGTTGTAGAGTGCAAAAGCAAAAGTCGGCTTAACTAGAATGTGCACACGAAGCATTCTAGGAGGGAAACCTTGGTTTAGCGAACTCCATGTTCCAATCGATGAGGTTATGGCATGACCGAAAAGTTACTCCGGGGATAACAGATTTGTCTCTCCCAAGAGCTCGTATCGACGGAGAGGCTTGATACATCGACGTCGGCTCTCCGTATCCTGGCTGTGCAGAAGCAGCCAAGGGTGGGGGTGTTCACCCATTAAAACGGATCGTGAGCTGGGTTCAGAACGCTGTAAGGCAGTTCGTTTGATAACTACTAGATGTGTTTGAAATCTGAGAGGAAGAATCGTTTAGTACGAGAGGAACGACGAATCGGCGCCACTGGTGTACCAGTTGTCCGACAGGGCACGCTGGGCAGCTACGCGTCACCAGGTTAAGCGCTGAAAGCATCTAAGCGCGAAACCCGCCTCGAAAAGAGATTTCTATGACACGCACATAGAAGATGTGCTTGATAGAAACGGTGTGTAAGCGTCGAGGCAACGAGACGTTCAGCACGCGTTTACTAACGTGTCTTTTCCCTCTACCACTTTGCAAGGCTGATATATGAACGGTTCCACCACTACCACCTTTTCTTTTCATCTTCTACTAACGGTACAAGCGTACGCGATGTAGTAGCGTCCTGGCTGCGCTACGTGAAGCACACCATCAACGTTATATTCACACCAGGCCTCTCATACAGTATGAAGTTTGAACGAGTCAACTCAGATCAAGCGCTAGACGACCTTTTGAACGACGACGCCGTGATTTTCAAGCACAGTGAGCGTTGCGGTATCAGCAAAGACAGGAAGCAAGCCCTTTCAGAGATGGATGACGACGTGACCATCCACGCCGTTGAGGTCAGAGAGCAACGTAGCTTATCGGATCGTATCGAAGACGAAACCGGTGTGGAGCATGAGTCACCGCAACTCCTCGTCATACGAGACGGTGATGTGGTGTGGCATGCAAGCCACATGGCCATATCGCCCGATGACCTACGCAAGCACCTCTGACGTTGGCACTGCAGGCCTTATTCTTGAGCGGCCAGTATGAGGCCTGCGGTCCAACTAAACCCGGTCTCACTTTCATACGCGAGTCGTTTCAGCGGTGAGAGATCCTGGTCGAGCACTTCGGGTATGACACCATGGTCTTGAATCCACTCATCTAATCGTTTCGCGTTTGAAACACGTGATAGGTCTTCGTTGACTCGGGACCGAACGAGGTGTTCGAGCGCGGTGATCCACGTCCAGTACGGCCCTTGGTCATGATAATCTTGCATCCCTAGGAGATAGAAGGGAAGGTAGGTGTCAGTGAGGTGATACGAAGGATAATTTGTTTTTAAGAACGAGTCTTTGTGGGCGTGTTGTTGGTCGTCGACGTGTGATAGGATGGTCTGGTGTTGGGACCTGCTTCCAACGTTGAAGTACACAGCGAGGAGGTTTCCTGCCACGTCGCACGCCTTGCGGCCTCGCCACGCGTTGAAGTATGTCTCGTTCCATAACGCTGATGTGATTCGTTCCTCGACACGTCTGGCTTTTGCGGAGTAGGTGAGATCGAAAGCCTTTGATGCTTTGCGCAGCGCTGCGGCGTAGAGCACGTTATTGTACAGTGAAACTCCTTGTTTTTTGAGGGCGTCATCCCAGGAGGCATAGCTACCTTCTGTGAGTAACTCGTTGGTTTCGTGACGAGCCAACCATTCTAACGCACGTGACACGGAATCCTCGTATATTTCTTTTACTGACGGTTTGTTCTCAACTAGTTTTGCTGCGGTGATAACGTATAATGAGTTAGGATCCAGTGCTACGTCTTTGTTTTTGTCATTCGTGTAGACTGGTCCGTGACTCGTTGGTAAGCCGAGGAACACGTTCACCATGTTTTGACGGCCGACTCGCAGTGGGACTTGGCCGTTTTGCATGTGTGCTTGCAAGGTTGACAAGGTGTTCTCAGCCCAAGATGGATGAGAGGAGATGACGCCCCAAGAGGCGTACAGGGCGTCTCGAGCCCAGACGTCGTTGAAGTGTGATTTTCCCGCAGTGAACCCTTTCTTCGTTATGTTAGCTGCGAGGACGTCTTCACAGGTTGCTAGGGTCTTCGACGAATATGGTGATGATGTCATAGTGGTAGCTGTGGGAAGATAAGACGGGCGGTGACCACGCTCGCAACGACGATGTAGAAGGATTGCATGACGACGAAGAAAAGGTGATGGAGAGCAGTAGGTGAGACTCGCCGTCCGACGTCAAAACTCGGCTCATACCCGGTGTATAGGCCTGCCATGATGAAGGATGTAAGGCTGGCAAGAGCCACGGTTATGAATCCAACAGACGAGGTAAGTATGTGAGACACGGTCAAACCGTTAAAGCCAGGGGCGAGGATTCCTTCGAGCACCCAAAACGACCAGGAGTCGGGGAGTCGTCTGAGCTCCCGTAAGTGTAACAGTGAGTACATGCCAGCACCGATGATGAAGGTGAGCACGCCGAAGCTAATTCCTATGAGCACAAGGTAAACTGTACAGGTTGTTGATAAAAAGTTAACCGTCCAAAGTAGTGTTCACCATAGCACCGATTCTGCCAGTGTGACCGCATAGGCTATTAGCAATAATAACGGCCAAAGCGTTGACAAGGCGTAGAAGCTCAGAGCCACGTAGAAGGACTGTAACATGATGAACTGAAGGTGGTATAGCACAGCGGGAGACACATTCCCTGTCCGGAATTGGTCTTCACAAAACTGATAGAAAAATGAGAAAGCCAGTGTGAACAATGCTGCGCTAATAACGGCAAACCTGGAAAAGGCTTCGTTCAAAACCATCCCTATGGTCACAGCGTTATAGGATGCAAGGAAAACGCAGTCCCCGAGCCAAAACACGCTTGGGACATGCAGTTCCCCGTGATGATACCACTCCAGGAGTATGACTGCGCCTCCCCCAAGTAGGGCTGTCAGCACACCGAAAACAATGGGTATAATCACGTTTACACCATACAACATCTTTATAAAAAGTGTTACGCTCGTTTCTAATGTTCATGGCACGATACAAATTCGAGCACGCTACATCTATCAAGAAAGGCGATTACATCGTCATCGACGACGAAGCCTGTGAAGTCACGAAAGCACGAGTGTCAACAGCTGGTAAGCACGGACACGCCAAGGTGAACATCACAGCGAAAGGCCTACTCGACGATAAAAAACGAAACATGATCGTGCCCGGCGATGAAGAAGTCAAAGTGCCAATCATCGACAAACGAAACGCACAAGTGCTCAGCATCGACGGTGACAAAGCCAAGGTCATGGACATGGAAACATATGACAACTTCCAACTCAGCATCCCTGACAACGACGAATTCGACGACCTTGCCAGCGGTCAAACCGTTTTATACTGGCAGATACTCGATGACAAAGTTATGAAGGAGATCAAGTAATATGCCGACATTCCCAGAAGCTCGAAAGCGACTACTCGACAACATCTTCGTCTGCAAGAAGTGCAAGTCAAAGATTCGCACGACGAATCTCCGCGTACAAGAAGGCGACGTCAAATGCCGAAAGTGCGGGAGTAAAGACCTACGTAAGAAGCGAACACTGCAATAAGCGTGGCCGCTAACGGGTACGTCGTCGCAGCATTCTACATAGCGATAATCGCAGCTATATACTACTACCGCGATGTCTTTGAATTCGAAGGCATCGTCGCACTGTACAAGACCAAGTGGGGCCTTCGCCTCATGGACCGTGTTGCAAATGCCTCGCCAGGCTTAGTTCGAGCGTTCAGCCTCACCGGTATCGCCGCTGGTTACCTCATCATGGTGTTAATGGTGTGGCTCGTCTGGTTCAGTGTCCAAAACCTTATTTACCGGCCTGAAGCACCGGCGGCTTTCACACCGATACTGCCAGGCGTGGACATCCCAGGATCACCAATATCGTTCCCCCTCATCGAACCACTCATAGCTATTTTCATCGTCGTCGTCATCCACGAGTTCGCCCACGGCGTGGTCGCACGACGGTACGACATCGACGTGAACAGCAGTGGCTTTGTCCTCTTCGGACCTATCCCTGGCGCGTTCGTTGAACCTGACGAGGACCAGTTAGAGGATGCATCGCAGGAGACCAGTCAAGGCTTGTTCGGAGCAGGTCCTTGGTCAAACATCTTGTTCGCCGTCCCGATATTCTTCATCGTCGCCGGTGGCATCGCAGCCACAGACGCTGCGTATCATGGTGAAGGAGCGACGATTAACCGCCTCGTCACCGATAACGAAACAGGCCGATTGGACGGTTTGCGGGCTGGTGACACCATCACAGGCGTGAACAATACCACGGTTAACACTCGCCTCGACCTCATACAAGCATTACAGAACAGATCTGTCAATGAAACAGTGATGGTGACCACGAGGAATGACTCCCACACAGCCAGGCTTGGAGAATCACCGAGTGGTGGAGACAACGGTTTCCTCGGCGTGTCCGTCGAAACAGCTTACGCACCGACTAACACGACGGCTGCGTCGTGGATAACCCCTGTGCAGTCAGCGTATTTCTGGGTCATGGGAGATTTCAGAGGCTACGTGACAACCCCGTGGATATGGCCAGCTGTCAACGTGTTCAGCCCAGGCTTCAACGGTCAAACCGGGTTATTAGCATGGATTTTCATTGTCTCAACAGGTATCGCGGGAGCCAACTTGTTACCCATCGGCCCGCTTGACGGGGGACGCATGTTATACAAATCCCTTCGCGGCGTTTTCTCAGAGACCACGGCAGCTCGGATTTCCTCAGCGATTACGTGGACGTTGCTCATCGTCGTCCTGGCATTAGTCTTCGTGCCGATGATACGCCCATTCATATGACAACCATAGTTATATACGACCAGTGTTCTCCTTCATCGTATGACGAAAGATATCACGCTGTATAACACGTTAGGAAGAGAGAAACAACCGTTCACACCGATGGAAGACGGCCATGCCACGGTGTACGCTTGTGGTCCGACCGTGTATGATTATGCTCACCTCGGCAACCTTCGCAATTACGTTTTCAACGACTTACTCCACCGCGTCCTCCGATTCGCCGGCTACGATGTTTCGATCGTGATCAACATCACCGACGTCGGCCATCTCACCGATGACGCCGATCAAGGCGAGGACAAGATGGAGAAGAAAAGCAAAGAGGAAGACAAGGATATCTGGGAGCTCGCCAGGCACTACGAAGACGTGTTCAAAGATGACTTGTCAAAACTTAACATCCTTGAGCCAGACCGATGGCCACGAGCCACGGAACACATCGACGAGCAGATAAGCCTCGTTGAGGACATCGAGTCAAACGGGTACGCCTATGAGACGAGTGACGGACTGTACTTTGACACGGAGAAACTTGAGGAGTACGGTGAGCTCATACCAAACTTTGACCCAGACGACCTCGATGAAGGACACCGGGTTGACATGAAAGAAAAACGGTCAGCGACGGACTTCGCCTTGTGGAAGAAAAGCGGTGATCGCGATCGAAAAATGGAGTGGGATAGCCCGTGGGGCAAAGGCTTCCCCGGGTGGCACGTAGAATGCACCGCTATGGGCTGCGAATACCTCGGCGATACATTCGACATCCACACCGGGGGCGTAGACCACATACCAGTGCATCACACGAATGAGTTGGCGCAAGCTCGAGGCGCATTCGGGCACCGCCATGCTGACTGGTGGATGCACGGCGAGTTCTTAGAATTGAAGGATGGTAAGATGAGTAAGAGCAAAGGTGACTTTCTCAGATTACAATCAATTGATGATGAAGGATACGACCCGTTAGACTTTCGGTACTTGTGCTTACTCACACAGTATAGGAAGCCATTACAGTTCAGCTGGGAGGCCTTAGAGAGCGCGAGAAACACTCGGTTGAACATAGAGGACAGGCTGAGAGAGATCCAAGAACAAGCAAGTGGAAATGGCAGTGTCATCGCCGACGCACTGCGCGACTTCGAAGACGCCGTGTTCGATGATTTGAACATCCCTGGCGGTGTCGCCGTCTTACACGATGTTCTCGACGCGGAAGCTGAACCGGCTGATAAGCTCACAACCGTGTATCGCTTTGACGAGGTGCTTGGCTTGGACTTCGACAGCGTTGAACCGTACGACATCCCCGATGAGGTCAGGGACCTCGCGGAGTTGCGCCAAGACCTCCGTGACGAAGAGGAGTATGAACGAGCAGATCAGCTACGAGATGAGATACGAAGCGCTGGCTACGTCGTTGAAGACGCAGAGGACGGGTTTAGGATTCGTCCTCTTCCTCGTCATCAAAGCCGGGGACGATGACATCGAAGAATTCTGCTTCGCGCACAGTGAGTTCGTCCACGCACCCTGCTGCTTTCACATCGTCTTCAAAGCCATCGAGTTGATCTTGGACGCGGGGGCCTTCGATGATGACTTCGTCGAGGTCTTTGTTCAAACTCATCTGGTGCTCTGATTTGAACTTGCGGATGAGTCCAAGTGCTTCGACGACTTTGCTCCCGTCGCTTTGAGCGTCGTCGTAGGTTTCGCAGCTCTCAGGCCACTGTGTTCGATGCACTGTTTCCGCGTCGTAGTCGTCGGTGAATAAGTGCTGGTAGATCTCCTCTGTGACGAAAGGTAGTATGGGAGCGTATAATCGGTTGAACGTGTCTAAAGCGTACTTTAAAACGCTTTGTGCGTTCTGGTCTGGCTCGTCGGCGTACACTCTGTGTTTGACGAGTTCTAAGTAGTTGTCGCAGAAGACCTCGTAGAACGTTGTGTGAATGGTCTCTCGTGCTTGGGGGAACTCGTAGTTTTCGAGCGCTCTTGTTGCTTCGTCGATGGCTTCGTGGAGTTCGCTGAGCATCCATTTGTCAATCGGTCGTAGTTCGTCTTCATCGAACGACTTCGTGGTGTTCTCGTCGAGGTTCATGTTGACGAACTTGCTGGCGTTCCAGATCTTTTTCACCGTCTTGTCACCGGTCTTCATGTCTTTTTCTTTGAACGGTGCGTCCTCGCCGATCTTTGTGCCGGCAGCTGCGAATCGTAGTGCATCGCTGCTGAACTTGCGGATCATCTTCTTCGGTTCGACGATGTTGCCTTTTGACTTGCTCATCTTCTCGCCGTTGGGGTCTTGGACGAACCCGGTGACCATGATGTCATCCCAGGGAATTGTGTCGTGGTGGTATTGTGATTTCACGATGGTGTAGAACGCCCATGTTCGGATGATGTCGTGGCCTTGGTGGCGTAGTTGTTCGGGCATCTCGTCTTCGAAGCTGTCTTCGTCGTTCACCCAGTCTAAAGCGATTTGCGGTGTGAGGCTGCTCGTATGCCACGTGTCTAAGACATCGGTCGCGGGCTCGATGTCGTCCCTTGTGTGGTCGTCTGGAAGGTTTCCTGGCGTGTCGTCTTCTGGGTCGACGGGGAGCTGTGATTCGTCTGGTAATATTGGCTCACCTGTTTTCGTCGAGTACCAGAGCGGTACGGGGACGCCGAAGTCTCGCTGTCGGCTGACACACCAGTCCCACTCGAGGTTTTCAACCCAGTTCTCGTATCGTTTCTCCATGTATTCTGGTTGCCAGTTCACCTGGCTCCCTGCTTCGAGGAGTTCGTCTTTATGGTCTAAGACGTTGATGAACCACTGGTTGGTGATGATGAACTCGATCGGTGTTTCGCCTTTTTCGTACACGTTTACTGTGTGTTGGATTTTGTCTTGTCTGACGAGGATTCCCTTGCTTCGTAGGTCTTCGATGATCTTGTTTCGAGCTTGGCGCACGCTCATGCCTTCGTAGCGTCCAGCACGTTCGTTCAATGTGCCGTCCTTATTGATAACTGGTCGTAGGTCGAGGTCGTGGCGTCGCCACTTGTCGACATCTTCTTTGTCGCCAAACGTGCAGACCATCATGAGACCGGTGCCTTTCTCTGGGTCGACGCTTTCGTCGAAGAGTATTGGGACGTCGTAGTTGTACAATGGCACTTCCGCGGTGGTGCCTTCAAGGTCTTCGTACCGTTCGTCATCCGGGTGAGCGAAGAGAGCCACACAGGCAGGGAGTAGTTCTGGCCGTGTCGTGCTGACGAACAAGTTTTTGTCTTCGCCGCGGAATGCGAGGTCGTTGAAATGCGTTGATCGTTCAACTGCTTCGAACTCTGCTTGGCTGATAGCGCTTTGTGTCTCCGGACACCATGCAACAGGTCCTTCTCGTCGTTCAAGTAAGTCTGTTTCGGCGAGTCGAAGGAAGCTTAGCTGGCTGGTCTCGCGGCTGTGGTCGTCGATCGTGCTGTAGCTTTCATCGAAGTCACAGCTCATGCCGATCCGAACCCAGTCTTGCACGAAGCGTGGCTTCAAATCTTCAAGGGTTTCTTTGCATAAGTCTCGGAACTCCGCTCGGTCCATGTCGTTTGCGTCAACGTCGTTCTCTCGTTCGATGAGGAGTTCTGTTGGGATGCCGTTGTCATCTGTGCCGAACGGGTAGTAAACGTTGTATCCTTGCATTCGTTTGAACCGGGCGATGATGTCGCCCTTGCTGTAGCTATATGCGTGGCCGATGTGCATGTCTCCGCTAACGGTTGGTGGAGGGGTGTCGATGAGGAAGTCGTCGCTATCACCGCTTAGTTCGGCTTTGTAAACATTGTTTTCGTCCCAGTAGGAGATGATTTCAGGTTCGCGTAATGCTGCGTTGTAACTCGGTAAGCTCATATATAGTGTGAGTACGGGAGGGTAGCTTAAAAGTTGTCTGGAGAGGGTTGCTTAGTCATCCCTTCCCTCACAGTTATTGAGCGTTGTGCGTTTCAGTTAAGGCAAGGAACCACAAGGGATGTGTTGGAAGCGAAGGGAGGGATTCGAACCCCCGAATAAGCGGGTTGCAGCCGCTTGCCTTAGCCGCTTGGCTACCTTCGCATCAGCATTGTTGGAGTCGCCTATGCTTTTAACCGTTGCTCTCACCACACGGACATATTTATAAGCATCCGAGGCTCAGTTAATGCTATAGGAGGCATTATAATGCTAAAAAAATTATTTTCCAAACTCCTAGGTCGGGATACAAAGGACAGTGAATCCGTTGAGCAAGAGGTGCAAAGGTCAACCTCTGACACGCGACACGTGATGAGTACAGAGGAGGGCTGGGTCATCCTCAAGGAAAAGGATGGTTCTAGCACCATGACATTTGATACGAAGAGAGAAGCTGTCGACGAAGCCCGAACAGTGTGTAAGGAGAAAGGATTACGGCTTGCTATCTACAAGCAAGACGGGACGCAACAACGAGAGCACGACTACTCATAGTCAGAAGAACTCATTCCACAAGGCGTCTCCGACGTAATGCTTTGTGACGGCGCCGATACCACTATTTGCAGACTCGAGTTCTTCTGAGGTTAGCTTCGATGTCGCGACCGCTATAGGTTTTCTATTATCTTCATCGATGACACTGACGATTGATCCGTCGCTGATACCTGGGGCGGCGTCTGTCACACCAGGGGTCATCACATCAGCACCGGAGGAAATCGGTGGTACTGCGCCCATGTCAATCGTTATGGTTTTCAGGAAATTGTTGTCTAAGAGGAACGGCAATAGTGGGTACACGGTGTCTTTGTCGTAGTAAAGCCTGGCGTCACCGTCGACGGTGATAACCCCATCTTCGTACTCGACGAATCGAATCATCGCATCATCTGGGAGTGGATCGACTCCATATATTTGTCTTAGTTGCTCTCGTAAATCCCGTATTCGACTATCAGACAACGTGTAACTCTTCATATTTCGTTGGTATACGAGATGTTTCCTTAAAACATGGCGAAGCCCATTTAAACACCGACAGGGTTAGCGGTATTGTATGGGAGATGAGGAACGAAGCTTCATCTCACTCAAAGAAAAAGAACCAGAGGAGGGAGATGATGAACACGATAGTGACGATGACGACGAATCAACGCGTAATTCACCACAGAACAACACAGGCCAAGGGGCCAGCAGCGATGACAACATCGTTGGAGGGAGTCGCTCGGACACTGAGAGTGAGACCAAGGAAACAACTGTGAGTCCCGCGTCTACCACGGATATAGCTGTCCCTGTCAGTTTGATACTCGCAGGGAACCTACTCGTTGTCGCCGTGATCTCATTGTTTGAACAATCGAAGCTGCTCTGGCTGTTCGCCATGATATTTGCGAGCGTCGAGGTCCTCGTTGGAGCAGCAATCTGGTATTTCTCGTAATCATCGGTGAGTGAGTCATTCTTCCTCACAACGGTTTACCTTGTCGGCCTCGCAGTTGCTGCATGGCACACGCCAATACAGGACATCGTGGGCTCGACCAGGGGGCCGGGCTCACTCACCGTCACCTCGTTCAACACAGCAGGCGTGGCTGACACGTGGAACGAGTCAAGGGTGGCGTGGTACCACTCTCTTTTCACCGCGGGCGACGTCGTCGCGATGCAGGAGGTGCGTGGGTCTAGGGAGGCGTTCACACAACACGTTAAGTCCGCTTTACCTGCGAACCACACTGTCTTCGTAAGTGAGGCGATGGGACGAACACAGTATTACAAGGAGCGTTACGTCTTTGTCGTGAACAACTCATCTGTTACCGTTAGAGATGCTTTCGTTCTTGACGGAGTCAACGCAACGGTGAATCGACCCCCGTACGCGTTGAACATTTCCCACCGAAACCAGTCATTTGTCATCGTGAATGCTCACACTGATCCTGAGCGCGCAAACATCGAGATGCGTGCTTTTACCTCTTCGTTAAGCCGGGTGAGAACACCTGTCATCGTCGCAGGAGATCTGAACGCTGACTGTGCGTATGGTAGCACCAAAGGTATAAATGATGCGTTCACGCCGTTCATATCAGCGGATGCAGATACGACGACGAGTAGCACTGACTGTGCGTATGACCGTGTCCTTGGCGATGACGACGTGGCGGCCAGGCATCGGACGGATCGCGTCGGAGATGCTCCGGAGTGGGTCAGTGATCACCGCCCTGTGCGGGCGTCATTTGCGAGTGCTTCATGACTTGGGATGACACGGATATCGCTCAGTACGACAGGTCGTTTAATGAACGCTTGTATTATTCGTTCTACTTCATAGCGGCATGCGCGGTGTTACTCGTTGTCTTGGTCTCCGTGGTCGATGTGGACTTCGGGGTTTTCTCAGATTTTGCTGGCCATGTTTCTTCGCAGGTGAGTGAGGGGTCGGCGTTAGGCTTGTTCTACCTCGGGGGGATAGGCGGGTATTTCATTTTCACGTTTCCCTTGGAAGCCGGGTTTATCCGCGGAGCAGTCTCGTTACCATCATGGCTGGCGCTGGGTATCATGTTAGCCGGGGTTGGTGTGAGTTACACGTTGAACTATGTGACTGGTCGATACCTCGGTCATTTCATTCGGCCTATCCTCGGCACAAAGTCGTATTATAAGTGGAAGAGTCGCCTTGGTAAGTGGGGCGCTTATGTAATCGTTGTTGCTAACTTGATTCCCATGATCAGTCAGTCGTTCACCGCTGTGCTCGGTGTCTTCAAATATGATTCGCGGCGCACCGCTTTGTACACGGGCATTGGACAAGTGGTGAAGTTCGGCGTGCTCGTCGTCATAGCGCAAAGCATTTAAGCTTCGAGGCTGCACTCGTAATCCGTGGTGGAAGTAATCGGTGAGGGCGACGTTGCCGTTGATGATTTGTTAGCCACGGATACGCTGATCGACGCTAGAGTCGTGTCCAAAGAAGGCCGTGACGCTGGCCGCGTGGCGAGCTGCTATTTTGACGGGCGTCGCCTCTCAGGGCTACGCATTGTCTTTGAAGGAACGAGTTACTACGTCAGTGACGCATTCGTCGACGAGCTCGACGGCGAAGCAGTCATGCTTAGCATACAACCGTTTTATGTGTTGCACGGCCTCAAGGTGTACGACGACAACGGGCGGTACCTCGGCGTGGTCAAGGATGTTACGCGAGCAGAGGATTCTAATCGCGTCGAGGAAATCGTGGTGCGGAAGCATTGGTTTTCCACGCCGAAAAGCGTCGCAGCGGAGCACATAGAGACAGCTAATGAGAACATCATATTGAACAAAGCGTATGATAACAAGTGATGACATATTAGGAAAAGATGTCCTTGACCCGGAGGGTGCTGTGTTAGGCGTTGTGTCCCGGTTGCACTTCGAGGAAGACCCGTACACGCTGACAGGCGTCACCGTAGACCAAGGGTTTGGATACCCGGACTTGTACATTGGGATGAGCCATGTGGAGAGCGTTGGCGTTGATGCTATGTTCTTATCCTCTCGGCCGTTGATGAATCTGACTGGTCGGCCTGTCTACGATCGGAGCGGGGCGTACCTCGGCGACGTTGAAGACGTGCAGATGCTTGATGAGGAGGACTCTGCGCTAATCATCCGTGACAAGGGTGAGAGCCGGAGCATAGTCAAGGATCGAATCGCGGAGAAGGGCGACGTGATCATCGTTGACACTACGTGAAAAAACCGTATTTGATGACTAATCCGAGGATCGTTGTGAACACGATGTTACCGGCGAGGATAAAGGGTAAGATGTCTCGTGGACGGAACCGGCTGATACCCGCTGGGACGGTGAGGATGTCATTTGGTAACGGCATGAACCCTGCCCATGTGAAGACAAGGAAGTGAACGAGCCGCAGGTTTTGTTCGTACGCCCATTCGAGGGTTCGATCGACGTGGTATTGGAGCCGGTGGGGGAGGCTGTGCCGCCCGGTTTTGCCGAGGTAGAAAAAGATACTATCACCGATACTAACACCGGTGCCCATAACGATGCCAAGGCCGTAAGGGTTGAGCCCACCAGCGGCGAGCGCGGCAACGACGCTATAGTAGGATATGCTTGTTGCTGTGCTGACACCGCCGACGGCCGCGACGAGAAAACCGAGTAGGTAGCCGTTGCGAACTCCGATGGCTTCGACGAGGTAGGTTGGGCCTGCGAGGTAGAGGAAGAAACTCCAGGCTATGAGGAGTGCGATGAATATGCCGAGGCCGATGAGTCGCCGTTGTCGTTCGGTGTAGTCGTACACGTTACTGTGGTATCGTTGTTACTTGAACGGTGCGTTGTCTTCCTCCGTCGAATTCGAGGAGGAACACTGATTGCCATGTTCCGAGGTCAAGCTCGCCGTCTCGTACTGGTAGCGTCGCGGTGCATCCGACGAGTGTTGCTTTGATATGGGCGTCGGCGTTGCCGTCGACTCGGTCATGATCGTAGTTGTGTCGTGGTGGGACGAGGTCGTCGAGTCGGTCGTGGATGTCGTTGAGGACTGCCGGGTCGGTTCCTTCGTTCACGGTGATAGCGCACGACGTGTGTTTCGCTGTGATATGGCACACGCCGTTGTCTATGGTTATCTGGTTGTTGACGTGTTGGGTTATGTTGACATCGTCGTTTTTGTTCGTCGTGGTCACCGTGAACATATCGGATTGTCGGTTTCGTCCTATTTAGAGTTCTCGCCGTGTTTCGTCACGGGTGTGTTCGGTTCACTGTGCGTGGGAAGGGGATCGTGTCTCGAACGGTGTCGAGGCCGCACACCCAGGCGATGAGTCGTTCGACGCCGAGGCCGAAGCCGCCGTGCGGGACGGAGCCGTACCGTCTTGTGTCGAGGTAGTAGTCGTAGTCCGCTGGGTCTTCGCCATCGTCTCTTAGTCGGCGCTTGATCTCCTCGATGTCGGCTTCTCGCTGGCTCCCTCCTATGATCTCTCCGTAGCCTTCTGGGGCGAGGAAGTCGCAGCCTTGCACGGCGTCAGGGTTGTCTGGGACTTCTTTCATGTAGAATGCTTTGGCTTCTTTGGGGTAGTTTGTGACGATGATGGGGGTGTTGTAGAGCTCGGTGAGCGCGCCTTCTTCGTGCCGGCCGAGGTCCTCTCCCCAGCGGACGTCTATGTCGCATTCTTCGTCGAGGACGTCGAGTGCCTCTGTGTACGTCATGCGAGGGAAGTCCTCGGTGATAGTGGCTTGTAGTTCGTCTGGGTTACGGCCGAGTCGTTCGAGTTCGTCTTCGTGTTCGCTGGTGACATGGTCTACGACGTGTTTGATGAGTGCTTCGCCGTAGTCTTGTATGTCTTCGAACGTGTTCCAGGCGACTTCCATCTCTGCGTGCCAGTACTCGGTGAGGTGTCGGCTGGTCTTGCTTTTTTCGGCGCGGAAGCTCGGTGCGATCGTGTAGATTTTTTCGAGGCTTGTCACGCCTGCTTCTGCTGGGAGTTGCCACGTCTGGGAGAGGTACATTGTGTCGTCGAAGTATGGGACTTCGAAGAGTTCGCTCCCGCCTTCGGCTTGCGTGCTTTGGAACATCGGGCTGTGGAACTCGTAGAAGCCTTCGTCGTTGAAGTAGGACCGGATTGCTTGGAAAACGGCGTGGCGTACCTTCATCGTGTCTGTCATGTCTTGACTGCGGAGCCACAGGTGTCTGTTGTCGTTGAGGAATTCTTTGCTCTGGTGTTCTTGGATGGGGAAGGGTTCGCCTGGTTCGCCGTCAAGCTCGTCGACGCTGATCTCGTAGCCGGTTGGTGCTCGTTCGTCCTCTTCGAGCTCTCCGGTTATTGTGACGGCGCTTTCTTGGTAGAGGTCGTTAGCGAGTTCCCACGTGGACTCATTAACGTTGTCTTTGTGGACGACGCATTGGATCTGATCGGTGTGGTCGCGGAGGACGATGAACACGAGGTTTTTCTGTTCTCTGATGCGGTACACCCATCCTTTGATGGTGACAGTGGAGCCTGCTGCGTTGTCTGTGAGGAGATCATCTACGTATACGTCTTTCATGTTAATTCTGTAAGACAAGCACTCTTAAATTCGTAATGCTTATTGTACTGTCATAACTCCTTTATGGTCAGGTTAGGTGACTTATTTGGTGAAGCGTCGGAAATCGACGTTGACCGCGTGGAAGATGATTTAACGAGGTTCTTTGTTGATGGTGAAACGTTGGAGCGTGGTTTTGTTGTCGTGCAGAAAATGTTTTTCTTCACGGATAAGCGGTTGTTCATTGTTCGGAGGGAGGGCTTCACACAGACTAAGACTGATTTTCACACTGTTCCCTATAGTAGTATCAGGGATTTCAGTGTTGACACACCGGGGCGTTTTGAGAATGAGGGGGAGCTCCGTGTTTGGTTGGATGGTATGACTTCTCCGATGCGGTTCACGATTAATCCGAAGGTCGAGGTGTATGACTTGCACCAGTCGTTATCTGAACGTGTCTTATCAGATTAGCTCGGCTGGTAGTCTTCGTCTACATAGCCGCATCGTTGACACGTCTTTGTTATCTCTGTCACGTTGCTTGATGCTATGCGGTGTCGTTGTTCGTTGTAGTCGTGGAATCCGAGCTTGCACTTGAGGTCTTGAACTAGGTTGGTCACATTCACCATGCATGATTTGATCCTCGCTTAGTTTATGTTTCTTTTTGCCTCGCGGCGCGACTCGGCTAGCGCTCATAGAACCGTGCATAGACCGTTTTTTGAGACTGACACCGCGTATCACACGGTTATTCGTTGTTGCTCGGCTGAGTATCTGGGGTGTTATGTTGGTAGTCCTTGCTCGGAGGTCTCGTCAAATCCGTTAAATCCTCAAGCGACGAGTCACGATGCGTAAGAGCGGAAGCTCACTGTTCGTCGATGAAGCTGTAGAGGGTGACGATGGTGAGCGTGGTGAAGAGTACGCTGGGAGCGAATATTTGTAGCATTTCGTCGGTGAGAACGCCGAGGTCAATGCCGATTATTATGACGACTAGTGTTTCCACGTCTAATGAGAGGAGTGACGCGGCTATCGTGTACGGGTCGTCCATGCCGTGGTAATAGGGGATGAGGTATCCAATGATGAATTTGACGATGGTTGAGAGCAGGAAGAGGATGAAGGCGGCTTCGATGTTGTTCCATATCACGGTGGCTTTGAGTCCGAGACCGAACCAGGCGAAGAATATAGGTATGAATAGGCCTTCGGCGATGCCTTTCACTTTGTCCTGGAAGCTTCTCGCGTCGGAGAAATCACCGCGTGAGACGAGGACGCCGGCGAAGAACGCGCCGAGGATGCTGCTCAACCCGATGGTCTGGGTGATGTAGCTCAGGAATAAGAGGAGGGCGAATGTGATGGCGAACTGTGCTTCGGTCTCCTCGAACATCATGATGTAGTCGTCGATTTTGTGTATAGCTTCGTGTAACAAGTAGAAAGCGAGGGCAAAGCCGATGATCGAGCCTGCTTTGATGAGTTGTTCTGTGATGCTGGGAGTGGCGAGAATGACGAGTAAGGTGAGGAGGAGAAAGCCGGCGGACACGTTGATAACAGATGATTTCACTGTGTATGTGCCTTTGTCTTCGCGGAGCATGCCTCGGGTCAGCATGAGCTTTGTCGGGACGGCGATGTCAACCAGAGCGTACGCTAATGCGAGGAAGATAAAGGCGTTGATGGTCGTGTAGGGGAGGAAGGAAGCACCGTAGACGTAGAGGGCTCCGAATATAACCGTGAAGGTGCCGAGGAGCACGAGGAGGCCGAGTTGTAAGCCTTCTTTGTGGAGGAAGATGTCTTTGATGTTCTCTTCTTTCAGGCCGGCTTGGAAGAGTATCAGGGTGGCGCCGATTGTGGCGAACCCGGTGACTGTACCGGGTGCCATGACGTCGAATATGGAAGGTCCGAGGAGGAAACCGGTGAGTATGTAGCCGAGGATGCTCTCCAGGCCTAATCGTTCGAAGAGTTCTCCGACGAGGAAGGAGGCTCCGAGAAGGATGCCGACGTTAAGCAGTGTTGCCCCGCTCAGCCCGCCAGCCATTATATCTCCTCGATGACGCGGTTTTCGTGGACGACGCCGACGATGTCATCGTCGTCTTTGACGGCTATGGCTCGGAGGTCCTCACGGTCCATGAGGAAAGCGATTTCGCCGAGGCTCTCTCCGGGTTCGACGGTGACCTCGTGTTTGTTCATGACGTCTTCCGCCGTGTCCGCGACGTATTTTTGGTCGAAGGATAAGCCAAGGATACCAACGACTTTTTCCTCGTCGAGACGATCCTCGGGGATGAGTACTTTGAGCAAAGAATGTTCATGGATTTCGCCGACGACGTTTCCGTTTCGTCGCACGATCAACGTGTTTTCTTGGTTGCGGAGCTCGTCGACGACTGTTTCAATGCGCGCGTCGTAATCGATGAAGTCAGGGTCGTCCATGAGCTCACTAGCATCCATTGACATAAGCCATGCTTAACCGCGTATTAAAGTTTGATGGCCTAGTCAAATAATACGTCGCTTCTAATCAAATAGTATTTGTTTGAGGTGTTCGAGCAGACCGGGTTTCTCCAAATCATCCATGGGTTGTTCGCCTCGAGCGACGTTTACAGCTGTTTGGAGTCGTTCGGAGGCGGTGATGCCTCGGAACCCTGCATTGTGTTCCATGCCTGGCCCGCTGATAATCGTGGTCGGCACGGACTGAATCCCGTGTTTTTCAGCTCGCCTGGTTTTCGTGGTGGCGTCGGTGAGGATGACGTCAACGTCGTCTGCCTCGAAGGATTTCGCTAGGTCTTTTTGTGCTGGGCATTGCGGACACGTCGGTGTGTAGAACACCTCGATGGTCACAGTTTCATTCATGTCGACACCGCCTATGCGGGGGACTAGCAGATTTCAGCGTCATTCTTCGGCTAGTAAGCGGACGACGAGTTTGAGGACTTCGATGAACACACCCATGAACGCTGTGTACAAGCCGATACCGTTCAGGAATGGTTTGCCCGGGCGGGTCTTCGCCTGGTAGAGTTCATGGATGAGGAAGACAAGGAATGCTATGAATACGAGGATGAACGTGACGATGCCGAGGACGGGTATAAACGTTGCTAGTAACCCTGAGCCGAGAGCGGCAAAGAACAAGTAGTTCGCGTATCGACCCCATGCTGAGAAGTCATGGCCGGATAGGCGGACGACGAGGAAAGCGGCGACGCCGATGAGGAAGGATATGATGCCGGCGATTGTGAGGGCTACGACTCGTCCGCCGGCGCCGAGGACGCCGATGATGCCGGCGCCGAGCGTCCCGTATGCTAGTTGTACGAGGCTGGTCCCTCCGACCGCCATACCGGTTTTGTCTTCTCTGACGCCTTTCCTGGCGAGGTAGAGTCCGCCGGATAGGAGAGCGCCGTAGACGATCATGCCAAGTATTATGTACTGGAAGAGGATGGCGTTGACGGTTGCTAACGGTGTGAAGGCGAATACGAATATGAGTACTATGTTGACGAGGACGAGTGCGGAGGCAACTCCTATGCTCTTTAGCTCAGACATACTTGATATGTTGTTTTGCTTTGGTAAAAAAGTCGTGGATGGTGGTCTTTGACGGTGAGTTTGTTAGCATGTCTCTAGATAGGCTTGCTTTTGTTGGTATTGGACTTCGAGGACGTCGCCTGGTTCGCAGGGGGAGGTGAAGTCTAGACGGCAGGTGTAGCCACTGTCGATACTGCCGTTTATCTGGCAGGTGGTGTCTGCTTCGTTCTTGTTTTTGAGTAGGGTGAACGCTGATGAGTTCAGTGACTCTTCCCCGGTGTTTTTGACGATAAGGTAGCCTGCGTCGCCTTCTCGCTCGTCAACGTCTTCAAACTCGTCTTTCTCTATGGTAGCCACCCCGGTCCGTTCGCTTAGGAGTTCGTTTAAACACGTCGTCATTTCCCCTAAGTTATTGGGATTGGCGTTGCAGCGGTGATCAGCGGCTTGGAAGTAGGCTTGTAGGGATGTTGCTAGCTCGGTCGCTGTCTGAGTCGTCGATGATTGTGCTTGGACTTGAGAGAAGAGGTACATGTTGCCCAGCAAAGACAGTAGTAACACACCGATTAATATTTTACTCGCCACATTGACCAACGTGGCTAGCAGTTATTTAAGACTTTACCTTGGCACTACCTCTAGTACTCTGATGGCTGGAAATGAGCGTTTACTTCAAGGGTGATACGGTTACGATGATCGTCTAACTCGCACCACTAGATGTGTTGTTACTTTAGTGTAAAAAATAAAGCCAGGTTTTTTAATAGCTCATTGTCGTAATTCTACTGTGACCCTAGACACGTCTATAGAGCGGTACGTCATCGGGACGAACCTTCTGCGAGACGTCATGAACGTTGATCGATGGAGGCGAGAGAAAGAAGAGGCATACGATACTATGACGGATGAGCAGGCCTCGGAACGACAAAGCTGGGAGGCATCGCGTCGGTGGGAAGAAGTAAACAACCTGATAAAAAAGTATGATCGCCTGGGTGCAGAACGAAGAGAACTAACTGCACAAGCAAAACAGTGTGATCCAGAGGATAAACCTCTCGTCGAAGACCTAGTAGATGAAGCATACCGTGACGTTGTCGAAACCTTCGAAACAGTCGCATTTAAAGGAGAAGCGGGAGAGGAAGCAATCCTGTCTATCACTCCTCACGAGGCAGGGCGTGGTGAGCAAACCCCGGATGATATAGCGACGCTTCAAGACATGTATTTCGGATGGTTCGACGACCAAGGCTGGGATGTTGAACTCCTCTCCGAGAGTTCACAGGCGTGCAAGATAGGGGTTGAAGGAGCATATGCGCTCAGCTGGACGAAGCCGATGCAAGGCTTAACTAAGATCATACATCAAGACGGCAAAACATATACCAACAGGTACTCCGTGGGAGTCATAGAGCAAGCAGAACAAAGTGAAGTATCATTAGACGACCAAGAAGTTGAGGAAGACTTCTACAAAGGTTCAACGAGCGGCGGGCAGCACGCCAACACAGCGGAAACAAACGTGCGCCTCACACATAGACCTACAGATATAACGGCGACGGTGACAGGACGACACCGAAGCCTCAACAGAAACAAAGCGTACAGAATCCTACGAAGTAAGGTAAAGGAGCATTACGAGGAAGACGATCAACGTCTAGGCCTACAACAAGGCCAGCTCTTCAGCATCGACCTCCGGTATCCGACCGTTGCCGACGACTCAACAAACAGTAGTTACTCGGGCAAGCGAGCCAAACAAATACTCGATGGAGATCTCTCAGAGACAGCGATGCGCCGCGTTGTAAATAACTATGATGAACCCTGAACGCAGTACCAACTGGCTCCGGATCAGGGCTCCTTCCTTTCGCATCGCATGAGGGGGATGTCCGACACAAACCACAGTTCATATCATATGTTACGACAAGGTCTCAAATGAGAATACCTTCACAAACTATTAAGAAAGAAGCTCTAATTGTGTAGGTATGGTGAAGGAGAAAGATAACGTTTCAGAGAACACCTCGTCTGAAGATCTTGACGAAGAAGACAACTCTGAAGGCACAAGCGTACAAGAGCAGTCTGAAGAAGAGGATGTGCAGTCTGAAGAAGAGGATGTGCAGTCTGAAGAA
>ERZ1034569.29-NODE-29-length-47817-cov-13.889912_pt1 | contig 47817 bp, 57 predicted proteins | sample MGYA00520706_ERZ1034569 | MGnify/ENA primary metagenome ERZ1034569 (study PRJEB33760, sample SAMEA4777722) | hypersaline lake metagenome | biome: hypersaline environment; feature: brines | place: Spain | collected 2014-08 | depth 0 m ...
GGTGACACCGACACCGATCCGTTCGGTGGACAGGCCAACGAACGGATCGGTGTCGGTGTCACCGGTCGGCTCCGGCGAACCACCCGACTGGACGCCACCGAACGGGTCGTCACTCGCCTGTCCACCACCGAACGAATCGTCGTCTCCGCCGCCGGGTGAGTCGTCGTCTGCACCGCCGAACGAGTCGTCGTCTGCACCGCCGAACGAGTCGTCGCCCCTGTCGGACTGCTCGCCGACCGGATCGGTGTCGTTACTCGTCTGTGTGCCGCCGAACGGGTCACCGCCCCCACCGAACGAGTCGCCGCTCGCTCCACCGTCGACATCGTCGAACGAGTCGCCACCTCCACCGAACGAGTCGCTCTCCGAGTGGCCGTTACCGAACGCACCACCGGACTGTCCACCACCGAACGGGTCGCCGTCGCTGGCCGACTCGGAGCCACCGGCTGCCGGCGTGTCCGTCTCGCTGGCGGCAGTGGACTCCGTGTCGGTGTCGGTGTCACCCCCCTCGTCTGTGGACGTGTCGTCTGGCTCCTCGTCGTCTTGTCGTAACGCCTTCTCGAACCAGTCTTCGTCGTCGGTCCCGCTCACGCCCCGACCACCCGGGGATGTCCCGTCGCGGCGGTGCGTCTGCTCATGTACAGTGGAAGCCGGGCGGCGCGTATGAACCTTCTGACGGGTCAGCCGTACGACGAGACGAGTGCGCGCTTGACGGCTGTCTGGTCGAGATACTCGCGGATACACTGCTGTCGTTCGCGTCGTGGGTCGTCGGCGGAACAGCCGACGGCCGCCTCCACATCGTTCTCGAACGCGACGTGTCCGCTCATAGTCCTCGAAGGTCCAGTTGCAACTCCTCGACGTGTTCTTTCGCCCGTTCGTAGTCGAACTGTTTCGGCGACAGTTCCGTCGTCTGGATCAGTCGGAATTCCTCGGCGAGCCACGCCTCGTGATCACCGACCGTCGCGTCGTTGAAAAACTCCCGCAGGAAGTCGACGTTGTGGGTGGTGACGAACAGCTGGACGTTCTCCTCGCGGGCGAACTCGATCAAGAACTCCACGAGTTCCGTCACGTACCCCGGGTGGAGGTGGTTCTCTGGTTCTTCGAGGAGGATCACGTCCGGAATCTCCTCTTCCGAGAAGAGTTGCCAGACGAGCGACGTGATCGTCTTCGTCCCCTCGCTGAGGAAGTCGTACGGGATCGCGTACTGTTCGCCGTCCTCGTCGAACACGAGTTCGTTGAAACTGAACGATTCGAGATTCGGGAGGATGTCGTGGTCCCGGAGGAAGTCGCGAACGCGAACACGACGGAGTTCGGAGTCGGTGTCGGTGGGTGAGTCAGACGAATTCGTCGGGGCGATCAGTCGAACCGGCTCCCGAGTGGGAGCGTCGCCGACGAACCTGCGACCGCTAGAACTGAGCACCACGTCGACGGACTCGTTTCCACCGAGTGGGTCGGTTCGGTCGACGAAATTCTGAAACGCTCGCCTGATCTCGGGGCTGTCGGAGACGAACTTCCGCACCGTCCCACCAGTTTCGACCGTAACGACAGAGTCAGTTGGGTCTGCTCCCGAGTCCCGTAGATGCTGCTCGAAGTCGGCGGCGACCTCGCCGCTCTGGCCACGCTTTTGTAACACCTCTGCCGTCTCTGCTTCAGAGTCGAGAACGAGAGCGTCACGCACGGTGGCCTCAGAGACGACCGGAAACGCCGTGTCCGCGTCGACACGTTCCATCGAAAACTGGCGGGTCTCGTCTGGCCGTACGATCTCGACGCTCGCGGTCGATTCTCCAATCTCGATCAGTCGCCCGACAGCCGGGTCGAACGCCTCCAACGCCGTCGGATCGTGCGCCAGCTGAATCGCCTCCAGTATCGAACTCTTCCCAGTCCCGTTCCGTCCCGTCAGCACGTTGAACTGACCACACTCCAGATCGGCCGCAGAGACGCACTTGAACCCGGAAATTTCGGCGCGTTCGACGTGACCCATCTACGCCACGTTCCTGCGGGATCACAGAAAAACCTGACCCGCCGCGTCCGGACTACTCCATCCGTTCCACGACGAAGTGATCGGGGTCACGTTCCTGTCGGACGAGCCGCGCCGACTCCCGCAGCTTCACCACGTAGCCGGTCGGCGACCGTTCGAGTTCGTGGTCCGCACGCACCCGTCCGAGGTTGCCGACGACCTGCACAGAGGGTGGTTTCTGGGCGGCGCCACAGTCGTAGATCGTCAGCAGTTCGCCGCCGTCGCGCGCCTCATAGACGATGAGCCGGGCGTGTTGGGGCAGTCGCCAGGCGTCCGTGTCGGGAGCCGCGTCGGCGCGAGGGAGTTTGAGCGTCACTCGCCATTCGCTTCGGCGGCCAGCCCAGTCTTTCCTTCGATCACCGACAGCGTCTCCGCGAGTTCCTGTTCGTCCGCGGCATCGCCGTACACCCGCCGGAGCAGTTCCGCGAGCCGGTAACGGTACCGGCCACAGGTGGCGTGTTCGATCACGCCCGCCCGCCGAAGCGTCCGGTTGCGAGCGTAGGCGAACTCCCGGTCGCCGGAGCCGCCGGCGGCGACGTGTGCCTCGACCGGCGTCGCGCGGTACGCCTCGCGGTAGTGGGCCAACATCCCCAGCGTCACCTCGTCGAACCCCTCCAACGCGTCGACGAACCCCGTGACGACCGCCTCCCGGCTCCGGAGCTCCGTCCCGGCGACGAACGTCGACAGCTCTGCCGACGACTCGAAGCCGGACTGCCGCACCGCGCTCGCGAGATCGTCGTCGTCAACCGCCGGGAGTGATGCGTCATTCGGCGACTGCGGCGCGGAGCCGAGCCCTGCTGCCGCCGATCCGTCGTCGCTCGCTCCCGCGGTCGGCTCCGGGTCCGCCTGGGTCGCCGTCACCTCTGCGTCTGTGGTGGCGGTCACGACCGTCCCGCCCGACTCCGGGACCGACGCCTCGCGTTCTGTCCTGCTCTCTCGTTTGGCTGTCGTCTCGGCGTCACCGTCGTCGGGAGTCACGCCAGTCGGGGGAGTCTCACCGGCGTCGGCAGTCGCAGCAGCCGTCGCCGGGTCGGAGCTGTCGGTCGCACCGTCTGCCGGGTCACTCCTCTCGGAGTCGGCTGTCGCGCCGGCGAACTGGTCGAGTCGCGCCTTCGCGGGGTTGGTGCCGTCACCGCCACGGTAGGAGGCGCCGGAGCGTTGGAGCATCGCCTGCGCGAACTGGTCGGCCATCTCGGACATGTCGCGGGCGTCCGCCAACTCCTGTTCCAGCTGTCGGATGCGCTGGCGCTTCTCGTCGAGTTCCTGACGGAGATCCGCCAGTTCCGACTCGCGACGCTGTTGTTCGTCCGTGATCTCCTCCAGTTCCGAGACGAGATCACCGGAGACATCCTTCAGGTCCGGGCGCTCGAAGTCCTCCAGCCCGGGCGTGGCGCCGGCGTCGAACGTCTGTTTGCGGTCGAACTGGACGCGTCGGATCGACTCCGCCCAGTCGGTCATCAGAAACGCCTCGCCGTCGTCCACCTCCTCGATTGCCGCGCCGTACTCGCTCCCGAGAATTCGCTTGACCACCTTCGTGTCGTTGTCCCAGGTGAGGCGGTGCCAACAGAGCCAGTCACACTGCGTGATGAAGTCCTTCTTCACGTCTGCCGGTCGTTGGCTGATCCCGACGATCCCCAGTCCGTGTTTCCGGCCGCGTTTCCCGATCTTGATCAGCGTCCGTCCGGTGTCGTCCAACCCGGCACCCTCGGGGATGTACTCGTGACACTCCTCGACGAGCATCAGAAACGGTTTCTTCAGCTTCTTCTCTTTCGCGAACAGCTGCCGAGCCGTCTCCCGGACGAGTTTGTTCGCCACGTCCTCGTCGAGGAATCCGGACACGTCGAGGATGATCGGGACGTTCTGCTCCAAGGCGAGCCCGGCGAGTTTCTCGGCGTGTTCGTCGCTGATCTGGATGTCACACTCCTCGTCGGCGCCGGCGTGGAGAATCTCGTACTCCTCTTTGAGCCCGTAGTACTCCCCGTCGCTGTCGACGATCAACACGGGGAAGTTGTTGTCCAACAGGTTCTCGATCACGACCGAGGCGGTGTTGCTCTTGCCAGAGCCGGACTTGCCGGTGATGAACCCCCGCCCGGTGAGAATCTCGACCACCGGCAACGAAATCGGCGTCCCCGGTTCGAGATTCGACGCCCCGCCCGGGCCGGCGCTCACGTCCGCGACGGTGATCGTCTCCGTCTGCTCGCTCATCACTCGGGCGTGAGCCGGCCGCAAGGATAAGTCCCCGCGCCGGTGTCTGACGCACGTCACGCGACCCCCGCCCGAACGGTTATCACCAGCGCCCTCTCTCCGCCGGTATGGAGGAGTGTACAGTCTGTCACCCGGTGGTCGACGGGGAACTGCTCTCGATCCGGAAGCGACGCGGCGTCGGCGAAGGGAAAATCGTCGGTGCGGGCGGGACAGTCGAAGCCGGCGAGACGGTTCGTGAGGCGGCGATCCGCGAGGTTGAGGAGGAACTGCGCGTCACCCCGGCCGGTGTCGAGAAGCTCGGCGAGGTCGACTTCCACTTCCGAGACGACACGGAAGACGACGACTCGTTGTTCGTCCACGTGTTCCGCGCCGAGGGAATCGACGGCGAGCCCGAACAGACACCCGAGGCCGTCCCGCGGTGGGACCCTGTCTCACAACCCCCGTACGAGGAGATGTGGCCCGACGACCGGATCTGGCTCCCACACCTGCTCGACCGCCGGCGGTTCCGGGGGACGTTCGTGCTCGACGACGACGGGGAGTCGATGCGCTTCTACGAGGTGGAACTGGACGTGACGTTCGGCTGACTGCAGCGTCGACAGATCACTCCTCGCTGTCGTCGAAGGAACCCAACGAGGGCTGTGTCGGACCGGTCTCGCGCCGGGACTTCGCGTCTACCTCGTCGTTTGCCCGGTTCGCGTCCGCCTCGTCGCCCGCTCGGTTCGCGTTCGCCCCATCGCTCGTCCGGTTCGCGTTCGCCTCGTCGCCTGCCCACTCGGTGAGCGTCGCCGGCCGTTCCCCGTTCGTCTCGTCCTCCCGACGCGGGGTGGCCCAGTCGGTCAGGGTCGTCGCCGGCGACTCCCCGTCGTCGGTCCCGTCAGTTTCGGTCCCCTCGCCGGCGTCGTAGCCGCCGAGTGACGCCTGTCGCCCACCGTCGAAGGAGAGCTTCGACACCCGGACACCCAGCTTCCGGACCGCGTCGTCGTCGAACTCCGCCAACAGGTCGAGCGCGACCGCACGCACCAGCTCCGGGTCGTCGACCGGCCCCGACAACGACTCGGCGCGGGTGTTCACCTCGAACGGCGGTTGGACGATCTTGATCCCGATCGTCTGGTACAACGCCTCCCGGGAACGGGCACGCTCGGCCACGTCGGCCGCGAGCGCGCGCACCTTCTCGCGTTTCGCCGTCTCGTCGTCGGTCGCCTCGGTGAACGCCGACTCTCGGGAGAGCGACTTCGGGCGACCGCGAGGGGTGACCGCTCGGTCGTCCCGACCGCGGGCGCGGTCGTACAGCTCCCGCCCACGGTCCCCGAACCGGCTCGTGAGCCGCCCGGGGTCTGCGTCGGCCAGTTCGCCGGCGGTGTCGATTCCCATCTCGGCGAGTTCCCGCGCACGCACCGGGCCGACGCCGTGGATGTCCTCGACCGGGAGCGGTGCGAGGAACCCCTCGACGGCCGACGGCGGGACGACCGTCAGTCCGTCCGGCTTGTCGTGGTCGGAAGCGACCTTCGCGACAGCCATGTTCGGCCCGACGCCGACGCTCGCCGGCACACCCACCCGGCGTTGGATCGCCTGTTTGACGTGTCGGCCGTACCCCGCCGCGAGCGTCCGGCTGTCCTCGGGTTCGGTGTGGTCGTTCCCCTCGCCGACCCGTTGCCAACTGGTCACCGCCGTCGCGTCGAGGTACGCCTCGTCGATGCTCACCTCGCGGACGGTGTCGGCCAGATCGTGCAACACCGCCTTCACCTCGCTCGCGACCGACTCGTAGAACGCCATCTCGACCGGGCGGTAGTGGCCCGCCGCCCCCGGGTTCGGAGCGTCGGGGTCGGATCGGTCCGCGTCGGCCACGCGCGGGAGGCGTTCGAGCGCCTCGGAGATCGGCTGGGCGGAGTCGACCCCGTACTCGCGGGCCTCGTAGCTCGCCGTCGCGACCGCGCCGTGAGTCGCCCCGTGTTCGTACCCCATGCCGACGACCACCGGCTCCCCGTCGAGCTCCGGCTCGCGGAGCCGCTCACAGGAGGCATAAAAGCAGTCCATGTCGACGTGACAGATCACGCGCTCACCCGGCCCGTCGTCGACTCCGGGGAGCGTCTCCTCCATACCACCAGTGGGGGCGCGCGTGGGCCTCAACCTTCGGTTCGCGGGCGTGGTGGAAGTGGTCGTCCGGCGTCTGGTCGTCCGGCGTCTGGTCGTCCGGCGTCTGGTCGTCCGGCGTCTGGTCGTTCGGAGTGTGGTCGTTCAGAGTGTAGTTGTCCGGAGTGTGGTCGTCCAGAATTCGGTTCGCGGGCACGAGAGCGGCGGCTCGGTCTGTCCGTCTCGCGGCCACACCCTCCCCAGCCGACTGCGGCGCTCGTCGGAGCCGTGTCGTTCCGGGGTCGCCACAGTTCGGTGGACTTTACGCGCCGGTGGCCGAACCGCCGCGCGTGACAGACGACAGCAGCGACGAGGCGTACCGCACGGAGTCGGACAGTCTCGGGGAGATGCAGGTACCGGCCGACGCCTACTGGGGGGCCCAGACCCAACGCGCGGTGGAGAACTTCCCCATCTCCGGAATCGGGTTCGGGCGGCGGTTCGTCCGCGCGCTCGGCGTCGTAAAGAAGGCCGCCGCGCAGGCGAACCGCGATCTGGGGCTGCTCGACGAGGAGACGGCCGAGGCGGTCGTCGCGGCCGCCGAGGAAGTGATCGCGGGCAACCACGACGAACAGTTCCCGGTCGACGTGTTCCAGACCGGCTCGGGCACCTCCTCGAACATGAACGCCAACGAGGTGATCGCGAACCGCGCCGCCGAGATTCGGGGCGCAGAGGTTGGCGACCGCGTCGTCCACCCGAACGACCACGTCAACTACGGCCAGTCGAGCAACGACGTGATCCCGACCGCGATGCACGTCGCCACCGTAGAGGCCGTCGAGAAGGACCTCCTGCCCGCACTGGAGACGCTCCACGCCGCCTTAGACGAGAAGGCGGCGGCGTTCGACGGCGTGGTGAAAACCGGTCGCACCCACCTCCAGGACGCGACGCCGATCCGGCTGGGCCAGGAGTTCGACGGCTACCGCACCCAGATTCGAAAGGGGATCGAACGCGTGAAAGACAGCCGCACGCGACTGCGGGAACTCGCGTTAGGCGGCACCGCGGTCGGGACCGGACTCAACACCCACCCGGAGTTTCCCGAGCGCGCCGCCGAGTACATCAGCCGCGAGACAGACACGGAGTTCCGCGAGGCGGACAGCCACTTTGAGGCACAGGCCGCCCACGACGCGATGGGGGAGGCACACGGCGCGCTCCGCACCGTTGCCGGCAGTCTGAACAAGATCGCCAACGACCTCCGGTTGTTGGCCTCCGGCCCACGCAACGGGCTCGGCGAGATCGAACAACCGGAGAACCAGCCCGGCTCCTCGATCATGCCCGGTAAGGTGAACCCGGTCGTCGCCGAGGCGGTCAACCAGGTCCACACCCAGGTCGTCGGCAACGACGCCGCCGTCTCCGCGGGCGCGGCCGGTGGGCAGTTGGAGCTGAACCTCTACAAGCCGGTGATCGCGCACAACGTCCTCCAGTCGGCCGACCTGTTGGCGAACGCCAGCGAGGTCTTCGCCGAGCGGTTCGTCGCGAAGCTGGAGGCCAACGCCTCCTACGCCGCCGACCGGGTCGAACAGTCGATGGCGTTGGCGACGGCGCTCAACCCCGCGATCGGCTACGACCGCGCCAGCGAGGTCGCCAAGACGGCGCTGAAACAGGAGAAGACAATCCGGGAGGTCGTCGTCGAGAAGGGGTATCTCGACGAGTCCGAGGTCGACGACGTGCTCGACCCCGAGGCGATGACCCACCGTGTTATTCTCGGCGACGACGAAGACGACGAGGACAGCGACGGAGAGTGACGCTGGGAGACGGTAACAACAGAGAGTGAGACGCTCGGAGACGGCAACAACAAGAAGTGAGACGCCGAGAGACCAACGAATCGTCGCCGAGACCAGCTACGCTTCCTCGGCGGCCGCCTCGAAGGCCTCGTACTGCTCCCGGAACGCCGCTTCACACGACTCACAACAGAAGTGTTCGAGATCGTCGCCGACGACGGTGCTGGTCCCCTCCGCGGTGACGGTGTTGCCACACTCGGCACAGTCGAGCGCGAACCCGGCGGGGTCGACCGACGCGGTCCACTCCGTATCCGCGACCAGATCGACCGTCGTGTCGTCGACGGCGGCCGGCTCGACAGTCTCGGCGACCCACTCGTGGACGGCGGTCGTGGTCGTGCGCGCGAACGCCACGATCTCGCCGCCGGCGGTCGTGAACAGATGTTCGGTCGCGTCGGCGCCCGCCAACGCCGTCCGGACGCGCTCGGTCTCGCCGGACGCAGGTGTCACTCGGACGAGGACGGGCGTCCCCTCGCGGAGCGTGCCGTGGTCCACCTCGATGGTGAACTGCCGGATCACACCCGCCTCCTGAAGCCGGCTCACCCGGTCGGAGACCGCGGGCGGCGTGAGGTCGACCCGTTCGCCGATCTCGCTGTACGAGCGCCGGCCGTCCGACGCGAGCAGTCTGAGAATGACGATATCAGTCTCATCGAGTTCGCGCATGATTACCCACACGAGCACGGAAGAACAAGAAGCTGACTGGATCGGTACGCGACGGCCGTGTGAATAGTTGTCGAGCAACTCGGTAAGAGACCGGCAGTTGGCCCCACAAACGTCGGCTGTCCGGGGTAAAATATCGGTATATTCAAATCCTCCCGGTTCGATCATACGGGTATGCCTCAGATGGCGACACGAGCGACAGGTCGGGACCTGCTTCGATGCCGAAAGTGTGGGACGGAGTTCCCAGAGGGTCGTGCGACAGAAGACGGGTGGCACTACGGCTGTCCGGAGGACGGCTGTGACGCCAGCGGGATCGGACAGGGACTGAAACGGGTCGACTGACGGCGCGTCGGTCCGCGCTCGCTGTCCGTTCCCCTGACGTGTCACACGGTCTTTCACTACTCCGGACTTCCCTCCACCCGAAAGGCTCTGTTGTCTCCGCTCGCGGTCTCTCTTTCTTCCCACGACTGTTCCGAACAACGCCGTCTTGTCACGCGAACGATGGCCGTGGATGTGCCTCCGCGCCCTGGTCACCAACGCACGTGACGCCCGCGATCACAGCCGACGGGCTCTCGAAGCGGTACGACGAGACGGTGGCCGTCGAGTCAGTCGACCTACAGATCGACCGCGGCACAGTGTACGGCTTCCTCGGCCCGAACGGCGCCGGCAAGACGACGACGATGCGGACGTTGACGACGCTGACAGTCCCAACGAGCGGGACCGCGACCGTCGCCGGCGCGCCCGTGACGGACCGCGACGCGGTCGTCGACCGGATCGGCTACCTCCTCGCTCGGTTCGACCTCGCAGGCGACGCCAACCGCCGGATCGACGACTACTCCCGGGAGATGAAACAGAAGATCGGCATCGTCTAGACGATCCTCCACGATCCGGACGTGTTGTTCATACACTGTCGCAGTGTTGGCGGCTTCCTCCCACCGGTAAAGCGGTGGTGTGAGAAATCGCCCGTCGGGGTCTCAGCCCTCGACGACCGCCGACAACACCGCGTCACGCACCGCGTCACGACGACCGCGGAGATACTCGATCCGGCCCTCGCGAACGCCGGCAGCGGTGACACCACCGTCCGGCACCTCTTCGGCGGCCGCACTGGCGACGGCTCGTACGTCCACGTCCTCGTCGGCGCGGACGTACAGATCGTCACCGCCGAACACGACGACCGGCTCGTCGTGTCGCCGACCGAGTTCGTCCGCCAACAGCTCCGTCGGCGGGAAGTCGTAGCGGTGTGCAAACGCGTCGGCGTCAAGCACACGCACCTCGCGCCCACTCACTGGGTGCCGTTCCAGGTTCGCGGACGCGGTCTCCAGCTCTCGGTCGAGCCGTTCGCGGAACTGGTCGGCGACGTGACCCGCCAGGTCACCGTCGTCGTCGAACAACAGGTCCGCGACGAGTTCGCGTTTGTCCTCGTACTGCTGGTAGAACGCCTCCAACGACATCGCCGCCCGGAGATCCGCGACGTGGTCCGTGTCGTACCCCGCCTCGCTCGCGAGGTCGGCAAACGCCGCCGGCGCTTCCTCCCAGTAGCTGATCGCCGGGAGGTGTGCGATCTCCGACTCCACTTCTGGGTTGATCGTCGCCCCCAGCGTCGCCGCGAACGCGCCGGTGGTCAGCTCCGGCGCGTTCGGCGTCGCCGGCGGGCTGACGGTCGTCTCGACGGAGTCGGCGACCTCCACGTCACCGACCCGTGCGTCGACAACGACCCGCTCGGCGCCGTAGACGCCCAGCAGTCCCAACCCGTCGGCCGACTCCTCTGTCGACCCCGTCCCGAGCAACAACACGAGCGGGAGCTTCTCGTCGTGTCGCGCCTGATCGGTGAGCATCCGTGTCGTGTCGTTCGTCGCCGCGTCCATGTCGTACACCGACCCGTCGATCGGTCGTCGGTCGAAGTAGTGGTACTCGGCGTCCGACTCCGGGTGTTCCGAGCGGACGAGCGGGAGCGTCGCGCGTTCGACGGCCGCGCCGGCGACGTAGCCGTCCGCAGTCGCCGCGTGCCGGACGACGATCGGGCGGTCCGAGAGGACGGCGCGGTGGATCGCCTCCGCGGCGTCCAACAACCGTTCTTCGACGGCGTCGACCGCCGGGTGGTCTGCCAGCGCACGCACCTCGTCGGGTCGGCTCTTGTCCCGCATCGCCTCGGCAAGCCGTTGTTCGACCGTCTCGGCGTCGTCGCCGTCGAGTGCCGCGAGCGCCTCCGTCTCCACCTGGATCTCGTCGCGTCGTTCTTCGACCTCGCCGTCCAGTCGGACCGTCTCGCCGGCCTCGATCCCGGGGTACGCCCGGACACCGGCTTCGACGAACGCCGCACAGTCGACCGTCCCGGTTTCGTCGCGGAGTTCGAACACTGTCGGCCCGCTCGTCTGCCGGGCGTCCGCGATCTCGCCTTCCAACCGGATCGTCTCGCCGACGCGATCCGAGAGGCTCTCGATCGTCGCTCGCTCTGTCTCGTCTGCGTCGTCTGCGGCCGTCTCCTCGACGTTGTCCGTGTCGTCTGCGACCGTCTCCTCGGTGTCGGCGTCTGTGTCGTCTGCGGCCGTCTCCTCGACACTGTCTGTGTCGTCAGCGACTACCTCCTCGGCGTCTGCCGTGTCCGTCTCCTCGGCATCTGCCGTGTCCGCCTCCTCGGCATCCGCACCGTCAGCCGGGGTGCCGAACTCGAAGCTCGTGTCCTCGGCCGTCTCGCGGTCGGTGTCCGCCGGCGACGGCTCGTTACCGACCGTCGCCGTGTCGTCTGCGTCGTCGGCGTCTGCGCCGTCGGCGTCTGCACTGCTCGTGTCGTCCGTCTCACTGCTCTCCTCGTCGCCACTCTCGTCTGCACTGCTCTCGTCACTCGCCTCACTGCTCTCCTCGTCGCCGCTCTCGTCGACTGCCGTCGGCTCTCGCTCCCGTTCGCCGTCTTGGACGAGCGAGCCGCGGAACTCCCGTTCGGCCTGTCGGATCGACCACGAGAGGTCGACGTTCCCGTTGTCGCGGACGTTCTTCACCTGCACGTAGACGGTGTCGCCCGGCTCCCAGTCCAACGACTCCAGCCGCTGGTCCAACTCCGACCGGTGGAGGAGCCCGGTGACGCTCGGCGAGAGGTCGACGAACACGCCGAAGTCGGCGTAGCCGTCGACCGTGCCGCGGTAGAACCGTCCTGCACCCAGCAACGAGGGGTCTGTTCCCTTGAACTCGAAGACGACGTCCTGCTCGTGGGAGCCACAGATCCGACCGTCGGTGGCGGTCCCACAGATGATGCACGTACCCATTCGGTCTATCAGTCGGTCCCCCGACTAAAACTGTTGTCGGAACGCTCACGACGGCCACCAGTTCGCGGGCGGGAACAACGGCAGACTCAGATCACGTACCACTCGCGCAACAGTAGTTCCCCGGCCGCAAACCCGCCGAACCCGTAGCCGAACACGATTGCCCCCGCCGGGAGGGTCGCGACCACGACCCGCGCGACCGACAGCCCGTGCACCTCGCGGAGGCCGACGACGAGGAGATACCCACCGTACAGACAACAGCCCGCCCGCAGTTCCGGCACCGGGAGCCCGGCGACCACACACGGTGCGGCGGCGTAGGCGATCACCTGGACGGTCTCGCTGACGCCGCCGCGGTCGGCCGTCCGGAGCCAGCCCTCACCGTTCCAGACGGCCCGTAGGCTCGCGCGCACCTGCACGGACGCGAGGATTGTCAGTGTTGTCTGGAGTGCCGCCGAGAGGTGGAGTGTCGCGGGCGCAACTAACAGTCCGACTGCCGCCAGCGCGACGACCGCCGACCCGACCCGGCCGCCGAACACGCCCGGCACCAGTGCCGGCTCTGTGACGAGTCGCGTTCCCGCGAACGCCAGCGCCACGACGACGGCGAACACCAACCCCGGCGCCTGGTCTCCCGGTGTGATCCCGTTCCGGAAGAACCGGCGCGGATGGACCACCACCTCGAACCACGCACGCGCCAGCCCACGAACGCCGCGTGCTCGCCCGCCCTCGGGGTTCTCGACCCACGTAGTCACGACTGTCCGTTCAGTCGTTGCGGCTTTGACCGTTTCCGTTCGTGGTCGACGACCACGCGGACGGACCCGGCCAGAAGCGACGTGTCGTGACGCCGAGCGTCCCGACAGAGCGACGCGAGAGTCAGGCGTACTTGGCGACGACGTTGAGGATCTCGTCCAGCTCGTCGCCGTTGAGCGCGTACCGTTCGTTCGCGAACACGGACCGCAGTTCCGTCCGGTCGCCAGGGAGCACGTCCGCAATCTTGATCGCCACCGACGGCTCCACCTTCTCCAGGTCGGCCAACTCCTCGACGAGCGCGCGCGACTCCTCGCCTTCGAGGAAGGCGAACCGGTTGACGTGTTCGACGGCCCGCGCGAGCTCGTAGCGGAGCTCTCGCTCGTCGTCGGCCGCCCGCTCGGCCTCAACGGCCTCCAACACGTCCTTCGCCTCGGAGACGGTGATGTACTCCTCGTCGAGCGTCTCTTTGAAAATCGTCATCCGTCCGCTACTCCTCTTGGAGCTTCAGGTGGGCGGCCTTCGCGATGATCGTCTTCTCGACGGTGTCGTCGGTGATCTGGACCTGGTAGGCGTCGCCCTGCTCGCCGACGACGGTGCCCGTCTGGCCGTTGAACCGGGCGTGGAACCGACCGTCCTCGACGGACGGGTCGAGCGCGAGGTGGACCGTCTGGCCCTCCTCGAACTCTGCGATCGCGCGCTGTGGCGGCGACGTGCCCGCGTCGCGCGGGTCGTTTTCGAGCTTCCCTTTCGTGTTCGAGAGTGGGCCATTGGAGTTCGGCATTCGTACGGGCGGTTCGCCGGGTTCACTGATAAATCGTGTGTTCTCGGGAGCCGTGGGGTGGCGGTAGAGAGCATGATCGTCACTGAGTGGCTGTCGAACAAAGAGAGTCGAGAATCGCGTCCCGGCCGACTACTCGTACAGCCAGCTCTCGTCGATCCGCTCGTAGTCGACCAGTTCCGCCTCGTCGAAGAACAGGTCGATCTCGCGGGTCCACGAGCCCTCGTCCTCGTGGTCGGAGCCGTGGATGACGTTGCGACCCAGATCCAGTCCGAAGTCGCCACGGATCGTTCCCGGGGCGGCGTCGGCAGGGTCGGTCGCGCCCATCATGTTCCGGACCTGCCGGACGGCGTCCTGCCCCTCCCAGACCATCGCGAGCACCGGCCCGGAGGTGATGAACCCGACGAGGTCGTCGAAGAACGGCTTGTCCTCGTGTTCTCCGTAGTGTTCCTCCGCCAGCTCGCGGTCGAGTTGGGTGAACTTCGCCGCGACGAGCTTCAGCCCGCGGTCCTCCAGGCGGCCGACGATCTCACCGGTCAGGCCACGCTGGACGCCGTCGGGTTTGACCATCACGAAGGTACGCTGGGTGTCGCTCATCGGCTCAGGCCTCGTCGTTGTCTCGGGTCCACTCCAGATCGCGTGGTTCGCGGCCGAGATCCGCGTTCTTCTCACACTTGGCCGAACAGTAGTGCGTGATCGCTCCGTCCGTCTTGACGAACATCGTCCCCGTGCCGGGCTCGATGTCGCTGCCGCAGTAGTCGCAGGTTCGTTCCTGTGGCATCGTCACTGGCCTCCGATGGCGTCCGCGTCGCGCTGGGTCTCCCGCAGTTGGAGTACGTCACCCTGCTTGACGGGTCCCAGAACGTTGCGTGTGATGATCCGTCCCTGGTTTCCCCCCTCCTGGATGCGACACTTCACCTGCATCGCCTCGCCGTGCATCCCGGTCTTCCCGACGATCTCGATGACCTCGGCGGGCTGCGAGCCGTCGTCTCCTCCGTCTTCGGCGGACATCGTTGGTTACTGGAGTTCCTCGACCTTGTTACCGATATCCTCCACGTCGTCGGAGGCGTCGCCGGCGCGGACGACCGCCGCGGCCGCGGAGCCGACCTCCAGACCGGCGGCGTGACCGACATCGTCCTGCGTGCCGATGAACACGTACGGGATGCCCTTCTCCTCGCACAGTTCCGGGAGATGCATCACAATCTCCTCCGGCTCGACATCCTCGGCGACGAAGACGAGATCGGCGTTGCCGCGCTCGACGGCCTTCGTGGTCTCGTTGGTTCCTTTCTTCACTGTGCCGGTGTCGCGGGCGACCTCAAGCGCGTCGAGGCTTCGGTCCGCGAGGTCTGCTGGCGTGTCGTAGTCGACGTAGACTGACATTGTTGTGAGTCCCCCGCTCGGTGGCTCGACTTCCCCGCCGCTTCCGGTGTCCCTACCGACGGAGAGGGTCACGACCCCGAGCGGGTCGTACTACACGGGTTGGCCGGAACGGGTTAAAAGCGTGTTCGTTACGCCTCGTGGTTGTGAACCGTCGCCACACGGGAGCTGACCGAATCGGTGAGGACTGTCGGACTCACGCTAGAGAAGCAAAATGAACCCGGGATAGTAACAACACGAAACGAAACTGAATTATCCCTCGGTGTTCCTCTGTGGTGTACGGCGATGGAGCTACAACGGGATGACGGCTTGTTTCGAGTGATAGACTCAGCTAAAAACACCGTGCGAGTCGGCACGGAGGGGTGGGATAGAGGGGTAGACGCACCGACTGTCGGGGATGTCCTCTCGCTCGGTGGGTCGAACTCAGAGGTCGAGTCGGACGTGACAGTTTCGGGGTCCGTCGAGAGTCTCGTGTTTCCGTATGTGTACGTGTACAACCACCGGATCGATGTCGACCAGCGGCGCAAGTTCGACGAACAGTCGCGCCAACTGGAGATCGAGGAGGGGAGTCACTTGGTCGAGGTGAGTGCGAACGTCGATATCTACGTCCGCTTCGATGGGAGCGGGGAGTTGACCCGCAACGGGGACGACCGGCTCCGGCTGTCGTTCGATCAGCCGACGCCCGTGACGGTCAGATTTCACAGCGACATCGGCCAACACACCGAACAGATCACCGTCGGCTCAACGCCGGCAGAGTTGGCCGAGGGAATCTCACTGCTGTCGGCGACGATTGGACGGACGGACCCGGATCGAACGTGGCCACAGATCCGAGAGGACCCGCCGGGGATTCGTCTTGGTGAGTCACTGACGGTGCCAAAGGCGATAGAGGAGCGACACGAGCCGACCGACACGTCGCTCGTCGTCCCGCCGAAGCTGGAGTATCTGTTCACCGCCGCGCCACTCGTCTACTACCTCGGCGGGACGGTCGAGTTGGACGAGACGGTGACACCGTCGTTGGATGCCAGCGGGCGCCGGTTCGAACTCGGGAGGCTCCCGGAGTTCCAGTATAACATCGCGTCGGTGCTCAGACGGGTGTTCTTCCTCGACTGCCTCGCACGCGAGGCGGGGGCTTACGGCGAACGGGTGTCGTTGTCACCGCAGCTGGAGACGCTGGGGTTGCGCGCCGACTGGCTGTACAGTGCGCCGATGGCCGAACGCGTTGAGGCGTACATGGACGCGCCGTTCGAGAATGTTTCCGAGGAGTTCCCGGAGTGGAACCTGACGATGTACGTTGAGCCGAACTACAGACACGCGGAGACACTGCCACACATTCTCGAGACGCTCCCGTTCGTCATGCTCCCGGAGTCAGAAGAGCTGAGCAAAGCGGAGTGGATCTCCCTGTCGATGGACGACAGCTACGAACACGGAGAGCAGGCAGTCGGGCCACGAGAGCCGACCGACGACAGTTTCACTCGGCTCCAACGGGAGATTTCGAACGTCGAACTGGTCAATCCAGTGTTGGGGCCGGGTCGGTACCACGGGTGGCTGGCGGAGAACGTCCCGATCGACGTGTACAAGACGTTTCCGGAGGCGTACGAGAACCGTCCGAAATACCTCGACGACAGCCCTGTCTCCGTGGTCGCGGTGCTCAACAACACCGACATGCGGCAGGAACACGACGTGGCTGTCGAGCGGTACAAACAACACGCAGACGCACTCAGTATCGACATCGACGTGCGAGAGAACATCAGGAGCGCACAGCTCGCTCGGGTGTTCGAGTCACGCAACGATCTCGTCCACTTCATCGGCCACAGCGACGAGCGAGGGTTGGAGTGTGCAGACGGGTTTCTCTCGATCGAGTCAGTGTCGGAGTCGAACACACAGACGTTCTTTCTCAACGCCTGCGGGTCGTACCACGAGGGGGTCGGGCTCGTCCGGAAGGGAAGTGTCGCCGGCGGCGTCACCTTCGAGGCGGTGACGGACAGCCAGGCCGCGGAAGTGGGGACGACGTTCGCGCGGCTGATGGTGCTCGGCTACTCGTTGGAACGGGCCCTCGACAAGGCGCGCCAACAGGTGATGACGCCGAAAGACTACGCGGTCGTGGGCGACGGCACACACGTCGTCACGCAGTCGGAGTCGATCCTGCCGCTCGACCTCCGGCTCGTCGAGACCGGGCGACAACAGTACCGTCTGGAGGTGAGTCAGATTGCCCCGTTCGAGAAGGGTGGCCACGCACAGGACCGGTTCGAGGGGAGTGACGGAGACTACCACCTCGGGTCACACGACCGGTCGTACGAACTGTCGGAACAACAGCTACAGGACAGCTTAGATGTCGTCGAGAACCCGATCCTGTTCGACGACGGTCTCTACTGGCCGGACGAGCTTCGGGAACAACTGTAGTGGTCAGAACAGTCTTCGTCTCACCAGTCGACCGTCGGCGTGGCACCGTCTCTCGACGGCTCCCCACCCCCCGGACCAGTCTCGTACACCGACCCGCCCATGTCGGGTGCCGTCTCGAACCCTGTACTGAGCCCTTCGACGGCCAGAGACAGTGAAGCAGTCGCAAACACCAACCCAACCGCAACCAAGGTAACGATCACCCGTGGGTGGGCCGCCAGAAATTCGATAGCCGTGTTCTGTGTGTGTCGTCGCCGGTCTGCTTCTTGCGCCATGTGATGTAGAAACGAACGGTGCTATTTAGGATAAACGATTAGCACTTACCCAAAACCGGTTAAGCTGATAGCGTATTTTTCTAGAAAAATATCACGATCTCTGAGATGGCCAAAATTGTACCTGAGAGGGACTCTCACTGACATATAACATTAACGCTAGAGCAGCTTCCCAGTCATATTTCAAATTTTATTTTTTCAAATATTCTCGCGCGCGGTTCGGCCGCAGCGCGGTCGACGGGTGGATTGGTGGCAGCAGTGTGGGGTGACGGCAACAGAGTATTGAGTGGATCACAACGACATCGTATATAATTATCGACAGTAGCTGAGTGATATATTGTTCTTACAGCCGACAGACTTAACTTGTAGCAGAAGTAAGTATTGTCGTATGGGACTGGACCCGAATTTACGGGCTGCAACGACCAAAGGGGCGTTGAAGACGGTGTTCGAGCAGTGTACCGGCGTGACGTACGTCGTCAACCCGTGGGCCGACATGCTGCAGACGATCGCAGAGGTCGGTCGCTCGTTCGACGGAGAGTTCCCGACACTGCGCGTGTTCGCAGCGGAGGAGCCGCTCCGGACTGCACGCAAAGACTTCACGCTCGGGTCGAAGCTGGCAGACCTGGGCGATGCGGGTGACGCGGCGTTCCGAACGGGTGACGTGCCAGAGACCACGCTGATCGTCGACGACGAGCAACTGTTCAGTCCGGTCATTGCCGGCGACATGATCGGAGCGACGCGGAACACCGACGAGTCGTTCGTCACCGACACCTACGAGACGCTGACGGACCAGTGGGAGACAGCCGACGTGTTCGACCTCCGCACGCCCGGGCGCGACTCTGTCCGGGAGACGATGACTGCGGAGTTCGGCAAGACCCCCCAGGAGGACTTCGACACGGTCGTCTCCTCCATCGAGGGAAGCCGTAGCTCCCGGGAACTGGACGAGGTCGTGGTTTCACTGCTCGTTGCGGCGAAAAACGAGCTGTTGTTGTACGACATCTCGAAGTGGGGAGAGAACGTCGGTCTCGCGAGCAAGGCCACGTTCTCCCGCCGGAAGAACGATCTCGAGGAGATGGGAATCGTCGACACGGAGAAGGCGCCGACGGACGTGGGGCGGCCACGCCAACGGCTGAAGCTCACCGACGAACGGCTCCAGCAGGCCGACGGTGACCAGCTGGCCGTCGTCGCACAGAACATCCTCCACTGACCCGCTCACGAGGACAGGTTCGTGGCGACGGGCGTGTCGCCACGAGGGCGCCGGCGACAGACGGGCTGTCGCCGGCAACACTTTCGAAGGAAAGAGCCAACAGCGACGGCGCAGTACCGTCAGTGTGACCGACACCCTCGCGGCCACCGTCGCCGCTCTCCGCAGCGAGGCGGGTGTGACGGACCACCGTCGACTGCTGGTCGTCACTGGCGCACGGTCGGGACGCCACCACGCCTGTCGGGTGGTCGCCCGGTCTGCGGCCACGCTCGCGGTCGTCTCCGGCGACGAGCAGTTCGACGACCTCGGGGACGCAGTCGACGACTACCGGCGACAGTCGCCGCGTGCCGCCGAGGAACTGCTGGGGACGACCCACGAGACGGTCGTCGTCGACGGCGCAGACGGGTTCTCTCCGAACGCCGTCGGTCGGACCGTCGGCGCCGTCGCCGGCGGCGGACTGTACGTGTTGTTGCTCCCTGCCGACTGGGTCGACCGGGTCGACGGCTTCCGAGCGAATCTGGCGGTGCCGCCGTACACGGACGACGAGCCGACGAGCGCGTTCCGCGAGCGGCTGGTGGCGACGTTCGACCATCCGGGGGTGGCTGTCTACGACGCCGACGCCGACGTGTTCCGTCAGGACGGGCTCACCGAGCCGGACGGTTCCCCGCCCCAGAGCGACGGAACACTCCCCGCGAACCCGGAGTTTCCGATGGCCGCCTACGAGGCGTGCCTGACGGCCGGGCAGGGGCGGACGTTGCGGAGGCTCGAACAACTCCGCCAGCCCGGGACGGCCGCGGTCGTCGACGCTCACCGCGGCCGCGGGAAGTCGAGTGTCGCCGGTCTGGCCGCGGGGGCGCTCGCGGCCGCAGGCCAGTCTGTGATCGTCACCGCTCCCTCGCGGTCGAACGCGGCGACACTGCTCAACCGCGCGGGAACGCTGATGGAGACACTAGGGGGTCGGGACGGCGAGAACACCGCAGACGGCAGCGTCGACTACGTCGAGCCGACAACACTCGACGAGGCAGTCGGGGGCGCAGACGCCGTCTTCGTCGACGAGGCCGCCGGGCTCCCGGTAGCGTTGTTGTCGACGGCGTTGGCCGCGCCGCGGGTGGCGTTCGTCACGACGGTCCACGGCTACGAGGGTGCCGGACGGGGGTTTTCGGTGCGGTTCCGCGACCGGTTAGCCGACGCCGACCACGAGGTGGTGGAGACACACCTCCGGGAGCCGATCCGGTACGCACCGGACGACCCGGTGGAGTCGTGGGGGTTCCGGGCGCTCGCGCTCGACGCCCGGCCGGCAGTCGACCGACTCGTCGCGGACGCGACCGTCACAGACACGAGCTACCGGCGGCTGTCGACCGCGACGTTGCGGGGCGACGACCACCGGCTACGGGAGACGTTCGGACTGCTCGTTCGGGCACACTACCGGACGGAGCCGACCGACCTCGCGCGACTACTCGACGCACCGAATCTTTCGACACACGCGTTGCTCGTCGACGACCACGTGGTCGCCGTCGCGCTCGTCGCCCGCGAGGGTGGGCTCTCCCCGGAGCGTCGCCAGGACGTGTTCGGCGGCGGCCGAATCCACGGCAACATGATCCCGGATCTGCTGGGGAGCCAACTACGCGACCCGGAGGCGACCCGTCCGGTCGGCTACCGGGTCGTCAGGATCGCGACCCACGACGCCGTCCGGCGGTCGGGGTTCGGCTCGCGGCTGTTGTCGGCAATCGAGACCGACCTCGCGACCGGCGTCGACAGACCGGGGTTCGCGCCGGCGGACTACCTCGGCTCCGGCTTCGGCGCCACGCCGGGTGTCGTCGACTTCTGGCGGCAGAACGGCTACCGGAGTGTCCACCTCTCGACCACCCGCAACGACACGAGCGGGGAACATTCTGCGGTCCTCCTGTCGCCCGTCACCGACGCCGGGCGGGCGCTCGTCGCGCGTCACGAGGCAGGGTTCCGCGACCGGATACCGGGCGTGCTCTCGGACACCCTGCGGACACTGGAACCGGACGTGGTGCGGGCGACGCTACGGGCCTGTGAGGCCGACCCGGAGCTGCTGATCGAGTTCACCGACTACGAGTGGCGGCTGATCGTCGGCACGGGCACCGGGCCGACGGCGTACGGCACCGCACCGGCACCGTTCCGCCGGCTGGCTGTCGCCTGGTTCCTCGCGACACAGGCGCCGCCGGCGGAACGGGCGAACGGTGGCGCTGGGTCGGACGACGCCGACGACGGTGTCGCGCTGGACGAGCGGGCGGAGCGACTGCTCGTCAGGAAGGTGTTACAGGGGCGTGCGTGGGACGATGTGGCCGAGACGCTGGGGTTCGTCTCGACGGGTGAGTGTATGCGCACGCTCGGCGAGACCGTCAGGAAACTCGTCGACCGGTTCGGCGGGGAACGTGCCGCGCGGGAACGCGCCCGGTACGACTGAGATGTGACGGCTGTCGCTGCTCCGTGTCGGGTGAGAGCCGGCTGTGCCGAGTCCGTGCGGTTAAGCCAGCCCGTTGGTTACGGGAGCGTATGGGAATCCCCATCGTCGACCAGCTCGTCCGGGTGTTGGGCCCGTTCATCATCCCCGGACTCATCTTCGTGCTGGGGTTCGTCGGCTACTTGTTCATCCTAGGGCTGAACCGACTCGGGTTCGACTTCTGATCGGTTCGGACGGTGTTCGACTGGTTTGGAATCGGCATCCGGGTGGTTCGCGTTCAGTTCCAGTCAGTTGCCGTGGAGTGCAGTGGCCGGCAGTCTCAAGCGCTCTGTCCACGGAGACGGTAGTGTGCGAACCAGTGGGTACGACTCGAATCTGGTTCCGTTGTTGTTGTTCCTGGGAGTGCTCGTCGCCACACTGTTGTTGCTCTACATGGTCTCCGAACTCGTCACGGACGCAGAGCGGGTGATCGAGGAGTTGCTGGGGTAGTTGAGACACGCGAGCCGCCGGTTCAGACGAGGTGTCTGACGACTGTCGAGCGGTGGGTGCCAACTCAGTCAGTGTCGCGGCGGACCGACGCGCAGTTCGCCGAGATCGCGGACGACGACCGACATCTGGACCGAAACGTCCGCGGTCCCTCTGACAGTCTTCAGCGCACGCTCGGCCGGCGGAATCGCAGGGTCGTCGACCCGCTCGTCGAGCGTCCGCTTCGTCTCGACGGCGACGGTTCCGATGTCGACGGTGAAGTCGGTGTCGTCACCCCGTCCAGCCACGCTCCGTCCGTCCCGGTGGTCGACGGTGGTTCCGTCGGCGTCGACGGCCACCTCAAACGTCGGCTGTGTGAGCGGCTCTGCGAGCGAGACCGTCTCGGCTGTCCGACCCCGTGGCGCAGTCCGTGTGGTGAGTGAACTCGTCTCGTCGCCACCGAGCCGTTGTTTGCGGGTCTCGTCGACACCGGCACCGCCGTCTGGCGCGTTCACGCCGCCTTTCCCCGGCAGCGACTCCTGCCCGACCGGGCGGATCGTCCCGTCGTCGACCACGTACGGCGGAAGCGAGTCCCAGTGGTACCTGTCGTACGGCTCCCCGTCCGGCAGGTCGTACGTCCGGTACATCTTGACGACTCGGACAGATCGGTCGGAGCCGGCGGCAGTCGTAGAGCCGACGAGTGCGGTGAGACCGCCCGCGCCGATCGCAGTCAGTACGTCACGTCGTGCTGGTGTGTCTCGTTGCATTGTCGTCCGTTCAGCAGTTGTCTGGCTTCGGCTGTTGGCCGTTACACTGGTTGTTCGATGTCTGTCGCACCGCCTCGATGGTGCAGTCGGTGAGCCGTTGGTCGTACCCGTCCATCTGTGTCCCGTCGCCGTCACAGGTTCCCGCGCCGTACTGGTCACTCTCGTTGGCGTGGTAGGTGAGTATCGGCGTCACCTTCCGGTCCCGGACCTCACCAAGTCTGTGCTCGTCGTAGGTGCTGCTCGATCCCCCAACGAGAGCACTGCCCTTGATCTGTGAAAAGCGGATGAACCCGTGGACGGGTTCTTTGATGGCAGAGTTGCGCTGGAGGCCGTCGAAGGTGCTACAGGCAGCACCTGTGAACGCCATCACACCTCGGTTGAACGCAGAGGGACTGTCACAGTCGTCAGCATGTTCGCCCCCTGCAGTCGATAGGTCGCACCCTTCACTATGAACTAACATGTGGATTCCGGTTCTGTTTTTTAAATTCTGTCCTATCCCGTTCTTGTACCCAGTCTCAAGATACGATTCAAACTTGTCCTTCATCTCATCCTTGTCACTGAATCTGAGGTCAGGGTACGAGACTGAGGATGAGTTCATCCGCTGGACGTTGTAGTACGTCACAGCGTCAGCCGACAGAAGCGACGAGAACGCACCGTCTATCGCAGACGGGATATCGTCGCTCTTCGAGAGGTAGTAGTTCTCCTCGTAGGACGTGTTCGGGTACAGCCGGATGTACGCCCTCCGTCTTGTACACTTGTCTCCTCTCTCGTGAAGTAAAATATATACTTACAAATATGTGATTTGATTATTATAATTTATATACTTTCTTATTTCTTTGGAGCCACAAGACGTATATTTTAGAAACTAAATATCACCGCTGTGAAGAAGACCCGCCGCAGACTGCTCGAACTGCTCTCCGTCTCCGGCGCCGGGATGCTCGCCGGGTGTGACACCTTCGGCCAATCTGCCGACGAGACACCCGGTCGCCGACCGACTGACACGACGACCACGGGCCGACCGACAGCCACCGAGACGGCCTCACCCACGCCGACTGACACTCGCAGGTCATCGACCGCCGCGTCGACAGACAGCCCGACCGCGACGCAAACTGACAGTCCGACACCGACGGACAGTCCGACACCCACAGACACCCCCACGCCGACCGACAGCCCCACGCCGACTGACACCCTGACACCGACGGGGACACCGACGCCGCGCGCCTGTGCGGGCATCGACCTCACAGAGGAGGGAGGTCTCTGGATTCGAATCGCGTTCGACCGTGGGGTGACGCTCCCCGACGGACGCGAGGTGTCGATTCGGATCGACTCGATCACCATGCGAGGCGGGACCGGTCACCGTGGACGACAGTTCGATGTCGGTGGTGGGACAGATGCAGTCGAATTCGTGGACGGAGCGTACGAACCAAGTCGGTCTGGAGGACGGACGTACCGATGGTTCGAGCCGACGTTCACGCTTCAGTTCCTGGGGTACAACGAGTGGGATTTCAATACTGGAATTACCGTCGTGGCGGACACCTCGGCGTACGACGACGACGTTCTCCTGACCCGTTGTTCCGAAGAATTCGACCGGCAGCGTCTCTCGCCGGCGTCGTGGCACGAGGTGTACTTCGGCTTCCGCCGTTACGGCCCGCCAGTACCGGACACACCGACGTGACACGTCCGGCGTCGACCACCACCCCCACCGACGCTGCTATGACCCTCGCCCGCGTACCTCGGCGATGCTCGGGGCGTCGGACCTGGACCTCTTGCACCTTCTGACGCTCGTCTCGGCGGTCGTCGCGGAGCTGCTGTTACTCTATCTCGCAGTCGTACTCGTGACGGAGCTCGGAGCAACCCTGGAGGGGGTGTTCGGCTACTCCCGCCGCAACAACCCAGCCAGCCGGTACCGGTCGTCGGGGTCGTACCGTCGGAACAGGAGACTGTTCGACAGCACGGACACCGACGACAGCGCCATCGCGCCGGCCGCCAACACCGGTTGGAGCAGCCCCAGCGAGGCGAGCGGGATCAGGAGCGTGTTGTACCCCAGCGCCCACAGGAGGTTCTGGCGGATCTTCGCCATCGTCCCCTCGGAGACGTTGAGCGCGCGGACGACGTGGTACGGGTCCGACCGCATCAACGTCACGTCGGCGGCCTCGATGGCCACGTCCGTGCCGGAGCCGATGGCGACGCCGACCGCCGCGGCCGCCAGCGCCGGCGCGTCGTTGACACCGTCCCCGACCATCGCGGCGCGGGTGCCGTCCGTCTGGATCGCTTCGACGGCGTCGGCCTTGTGGTCGGGCAACACCTCCGCGCGGACGTTGTCCGGGTCGATTCCGACCGCGTCGGCGACCGCACGGGCGGTGCGGGCGTTGTCGCCGGTGAGCATGTGGACCGCCACACCGCGGTCGCGGAGTGCGGTCATAGCCTCGCCCGCGGTTGGTTTCACCTCGTCGGCGACCGCCAGCACACCGAGCAACTCGCCGTCGCGGGCGACCGTGACCGCAGTCTTGCCCGCCGACTGGAGCCGTTCGACGACCGGCGCGGCCGGGTCGACCGGGACGCCCCGATCCGCCAGCAACGAGGGTTTGCCGACCACCACGTCACCGTGTTCCGTCCGGGCGCGAATCCCCCGACCGGAGACGTTCTGGAGCGCGGTCAGCTCGCCGGGTTCGACCCCGCGGTCGCGAGCCCCCGCGACGATGGCGTCGGCAATCGGGTGTTCACTGCCGTGTTCGGCCGTCGCCGCGACCGCGAGCAGTTCCTCAGTCGCGTCTGCCGACCCGGCGTCGTCGCTCTCGGAGGCTGTCTCGTCCCCCGGCATCGACTCTGTCCCGTCTGCCGGCACCGCGCCGTCCGTCGCCGCGCGAATCGGGCGCACGTCCGTCAGCTCCATCTCGCCTTCGGTGAGCGTGCCCGTCTTGTCGAAGACGACCGCCTCCACGTCGCCGACCCGTTCGAGCACGTCACCACCCTCGAACAACACGCCGTTGCGGGCGCCGATGCTGGTCCCGACCATCGTCGCGGCAGGTGTCGCCAGCCCGAGCGCGCACGGACAGGCGATGAGCACCGCCGAGGCGAAGACGAGCACCGCGAACTCCCCGACGCCGACTGTGGCGGGGCCGCCGGCGGCCAACCCCCACAGCGGGACTGCGTCGACGACAGCCGCGAGCGTCTCCGGCGCGACACCCCACAGTGCGCCCCACAAGAGCGCGTTCAGGATCACCGCCGGGACGAAGTACGCCGAGATGCGGTCGGCGACGTGTTGGATCTCCGGCTGGCGGGCCTGTGCCTCCTTGACCCGCGCGACGATCTGTTGGATCGCGGTCTCCTCGCCGACCCGAGTCGCCTCGACGGTCAACACCCCTTGCTCGTTGATCGTCGATCCGATCACCTCGTCACCGGGCGACTTCGAGACGGGGACGGACTCCCCGGTCACCGTCGACTCGTCGACCGCAGACTCGCCGGCGACCACCTCGCCGTCCGTCGGAACCCTCTCACCCGGGCGGACGCGGAGCCGGTCGCCGACCGCGACGTCTTCGAGTGGCACCTCAGTCTCCGTCTCCGTCCCGTCGTCGGCCTCACGGACGACAGTCGCGGTCTCGGCCTCCAGCTCCAGCAGCGACCGGAGTGCCTCGCTGGCCTGTCCCTTCGAACGCGCCTCCAGGTAGTTACCGAGCGTGATGAACGTGAGGATCAGCGCGGCCGTGTCGAAGTACAGCCCCGCGTCTGGGAGCACCCCGACCAGGGCGACGACGGAGTAGCCGAACGCCGTCGAGGAGCCCAGCGCGATCAACACGTCCATGTTCGCCGTTCGGTTCTTCACGAGCGCGTCGTAGCTGTTGACGTAGAACTCCCGCCCGAGGACGACCTGTGCGACGCTCGCGAGTCCGAACTGCACCCAGCCGGTCCCGACACCCGCGACTGTCTCGGGCAACAGTGTGCCGTCGAACAGGAGGTGGTCGGCCATGAACGCGAGCAACGGCAGCGAGACGACCACACCCAACAGCGTCAGGTTCCGCTGGTGACGAATCTCTGCCGTCCGGGCCGCCTCCCGACGGTCCGCCTCCGACTCGCCGTCGTCGCTCTCCTCACGCACGGGTGTGTAGCCGGCGGCTTCGACCGCGTCGTCGATTGCCGCCCGGTCCGTCACGCTCGCGAGATACTCGACGCGCGCCTCGTCGGCCGCGAAGTTGGCGTCGACCCGCACGACTCCCTCAAGCCCGCCGACGACCCGCTCGACAGTCTGTGAGCAGTTTGCGCAGGTCATGTCCGTGATGCCGACGGTCGTCTCCGCGGTGACGGGGTCGTACCCCGCATCGCGGATCGCCGTGACGAGCGCCGCCGGCTCCGTCTCCGCGGGGTCGTACTCGACGGTCGCCTCGTCGGCCGCGAAGTTGGCGGTCGCCGACGCGACACCGCCGACCGACTCCAACGCGTCACCCACCGTGGTCGCGCAGTTCGCACACGTCATCCCGCTGACGCCGACTGTCAGTCGTTCCATCGTGCTCACCTACCTCTCTATACGTGCTCCCCGTCTACCTGGTTTTCGGTTAACATTGTTCGACAAGACGCCGGTGAGAGTTTGAATTATTCGACTCGCGTGAGCCACGGAACGGGCCGTCTCCGGGCGGCTCGGGGCGTTCACCCGCGGTCGACAGCTGTGACGGCCTCGAACGTCCGTTCGTGGCATCACCCCTTTTGTGGGAGTCGCGAAGTCGGCTTGGATTCCAAAGTTCGAGGAGCGCAGAAGTTCGGCGGCCCGAACCCGTCTCTCGGTGTCTCGCCCTCGCGAGTGGAGTCAGTCGTGGAGAGCCGGAGGAGAGCGAAACCGTGGTGTGTCGGGAGCGGCAACGCCACCCGTGAGCGTCGAACTATCAGTCGACGGGATGAGCTGTACGGACTGCGAGGCGAGCGTCGAGGAGGCACTAGAGGGTCTCGCGGGCGTCGAGTCGGCGACAGCCGACCACGAGACGGACACGGCGACGGCAGACGGGGAGGTCGATCCGTTGGACGCCATCGTCGCCGTCGAGGACGCGGGCTACGACGCAGACACGGCCTGACAGCGAGGCATCGCGCACCACGGCCGGCGCACCCGGCAACGACGCGTTTTTTCCCACGGCAGCGCCACCGACAGACATGGACGACGCGGGAGCCGAGACGCCGCGGCTACTGTTGACGAACGACGACGGGATCGAGAGCCCGGGGTTCCGGGCGTTGTACGACAGGCTGTCGACGGTCGCGGACGTGGTCGCCGTCGCGCCCGCCGACGACCGCAGTGCGGTCGGGCGGGCGTTGTCGACGGACGTGACGGTCCGGGAGCATGAACTCGGCTACGCGATCCACGGAACGCCCGCAGACTGCGCCATCGCCGGCTTAGAGGCGTTGTGTCCGGATGTCGACATGGTGGTGTCCGGCTGCAACAAGGGGGCGAATCTGGGGGCGTACGTGCTCGGCCGGTCTGGCACCGTCTCCGCGGCGGTGGAGGCGGCGTTTTTCGACGTGCCCGCAATCGCCGTCTCGCGGTACGTTCAGGAGCCGGCAGAGGGCGACTGGCGGGAGCAGGCGACGGATGTCGCGGACTACGACCTCGCCGCGGACGTGACGACGTTCCTCGTCGAACACGCGGTCGACGCCGGCGTGTTCGACCGCGCGGACTACCTCAACGTCAACGCACCCGAGAGTGCCGGCGAGACGCCGGCGATGCAGATCACACGCCCCTCTCGGATGTACGACATGGACGCCGAGCGCGACGGTGACACCGTCCAACTCCACGACCGAATCTGGGAGCGGATGGGTCGCGGCGACATCCCGGACCCCGTCGGGACGGACCGCCGTGCGGTCGTCGACGGCGACATCTCCGTCTCGCCGCTGACGGCGCCCCACACGACCCAACACCACGAGGCGTTGGACGGGCTCGCCGAGGTGTACGAGCCGAGCGCGGAGTCGTAGTCGGGCGGTCGGGGTGTCGCTCCGGGCGCTCCCGGCGCGCGCAGAGAGTGGAAGCGTTCTTGTGCGACGGGCCGAAAGCGCGAGTGTGACACCCGTACTCCTCGCTTCCGAGGCGACAACGAAGCTCCCGCCGTTGCTCACTGGCGGCGTGGCGCTCGTGTTGAGCCTCGGGCTGACAGTCGCCTGGCTGTACAAACTGTACAACTGACGGCAGACACCCTCGTCGCGTCTCGCCACACCAGAACTCAGACCGTGTCGACCCGCTCCCGGAACCACGACGCGGCAGAGTCGACGGCGCGTTTCTCGCCTGCGAACTTCACCCGAACCGTCTCGCCGGGGTAGGAGCCGACAGTCACGTCGAACTCCTCACGAACTGCACGGAGCCGCCCCAACAGCTCCGACTCCGGCTCGCTCGTCTCGACGACAGCAATCGCGTCGCGGTCACCCGTGAACTCGGCGGCGACCGACTCGAACATCGCCTGCATCTCGTCGGGAACACCCGGGAAGACGTAGACCCCCTCGACGACACAGCCGGGTGCGACACCGACCGTGTTGTGGATCGGGCGCGCGCCTGCGGGGAGCGCGGTCGTCCCCTCGTCTAAGTCGTCGGCCGCGTACTCACTCTCAGTTTCGAGCCACTCCAGGGCCGCGTCGTTGTCGACCAACCCCCGACCGAGCGCGGCGGCAACACCAGCCATCGTCACGTCGTCGTGTGTCGGGCCGACACCGCCGGTGACGATCACCGCGTCGTAGGCCGCACGGTACTCGTTGACCACGCGGGCGATGTCCGCCTCGCGGTCCGGAAGCGTCGTCACCCGCTCCACCCCGACCCCCCGGTCGGTGAGCGCACTCGCGAGCCATGTCGCGTTCGTGTTCTGGGTGTCACCCGCCAGCAGCTCGTCCCCGACGGTCACGATGGCTGCCTCCATACGCCCGACTGACGACCGCCACGGGCATAAGCCTCTGTCTCCCGGGACGACGGCGGACGGACACAGGTTCGTGGCGCAGGGGACAGCGTGACAATCCACACAGCGCACAGAGTGGCAATCCACACAGCGCACAGCGCGACACCCGACTCGGGCGCGTGCAGCGCTGGCCTCGTGCCAGCGCAAACTCGCGCGAGGGACGAAGCGCGCAGCGTCCGAGCGGAGCGAGGACGCGAGCACTGGAGTCGGCTGGGGAGGTGCGAGTGGCGAAGCCACGAGCAGAGGCCGCGGTGCGGCGCGGTCGCGGAGCGGTGTGGCCGCGGAGCGGTGCGGTGCGGTCGCGGAGCGGTGCGGTCGGCACCACGATAGCAGACGCGAGCGAGGGCCGAAGGCCCGAGCGAGCGCCTTTTTCATCGACGTTTTTTCCTCGGGTGGCCGACCGCAGGGAGGCCACCCCGAGGAGTGAAAAAGGTCGGTGCTGAGAAGATCGGTGGTCAGCCCTCGGGCTGGTCGGTCGGCACACCGCCGAGATTCCCGTCGTCGTCGAACAGCTTCGCGCGGAGGAACCGCGCCCGGTAGCGGTTGGCGTCGTCTTTCACGTCCGCCTCCCGGATCTCGTCGACACGCCCGTCCGCGACCGCGTCCAGCGTCGCCTCCAACTGTTGTTTCTCGCTGGGGGTGAGCTCGAACTCGTAGGTCTCGGGCACCTCACTCTCCAGCCGGGTCCACTTCCGGGCGGCGGCGACGACGACCGAACACGGCTCCCGACAGGGGAACGCGCCGTCCCCGCCGTCGACATCGAGATCGGTCTCGTCGTCGTACTGCCACTCGCGGCGTTTGACACACTGCGAGTCGTCACAACACGCCTCCGCGACCCAGTTGACGTGGTCGTACCCCTCGCCGCGGTCCCAGGTCTTGACGACACCGTAGATTCCCGACTGGCGGCCGACCGTGTCACGCCAGTGGTCCACGTCCAACTCCCCCGTCTGCTCGCGGTACCAGTTGGCGACCGTCGCGGGATAGAACGTCTCCACCGTCCGGGCGAGCCCCTGCCAGTCGAGGTCGGGGAACCGCCAGCCGCCCGCGAGCGTCGGCGCCGTCTTCAACGGGCGGTAGCGGTCCCGCGCGTCGCGTTCGGCGATCTCCCGGGCGTCGAGCGGGTCGTCGTGCGCCGTCAGCGTCTGCGGGTCCGCGTCCGCCTCGTCGACGTGACGCACCTCGTAGCGACGGGTGCCGTCCGCGGCGAGCCTGGCCTCGATCCGGAGTTGGCCCCACTCCGTCACCATCCCCTCGCGGAGCGCGGCATCACGCTCGGGGACGCTGTGGCTCTCCGTGTCACTATCTGCGTCAGAGCCGTCTGTGTCGCCTTCATCTGCGTCGCCGTCGAATCCGTCTGCGTCGTCGCTCGCGTCGGCGACGACCGGCGCGCCCTCCGCGCGGCGGCAGAACGCGCGTCGGGGGCTGTCGTGACTGCGGACGGTCCACTCCCAGAAGAACCAGTTGCGGACGTACGGGGAGTCGTCCGCGCGGTCACGCAGTTCCCCGCGTGAAAGCCCCGTCGCCGTCGTCTCCGGCGTCTCGAAGCTGAACCCGTCGTCCGTCTGGTCGACACGGAGGCCGTCGAAGTCGACACCCGGTCGGTCGTCGGGGACGGCAGCGTCGCTGGCGGCGGCGACGAGCGCGTCGAACTGGCGGTCGTCCATCAGTCGTCCGCCTCCGTGCCGGCGCGGCCGTCGTCTGCGCGACCCTCGCCTGCGGACGCGTGGTCACCGCCGCCGTCAGCCGCCGCGACCTGTGTCGCCTCGCGCACGTCCGCGACCGCCGACCCCACGTCGGCGCCGGCGTCCGCCGCACGCTCCAACGCCACGTCCGCGAGCAACGGCTCCGTCCCGACGGCGCCCGCGTACCAGATTTGGTGGCCGTCGACCGTCTCCGGCACCTCGTACCCCGTCCGGTAGTCGTCGGTCAACCCCATGTCCTCGGGAATGTCCTCTTTGGTGTGGTAGCCGTCGGCGACGAACAACGGGACGACCACCACGTCCGTCACCTCGAAGAAGTCGGTCACGTCGTCGACCTCCGGGTCTTCGTCCATGTAGAGGTCGCGAACCTCGCTGAAGCGACCGGTGTCGCGGACGCGGTCCGCGTGGTACTGGATCGCCTTCGCGGAGTTCTCGTTGCGTTCTGTCCCGTGGCCGACGACGGCGACGCCGAACCCCTCACCGACCGCGGGGTCGTCCGTCACCGTCTCCGCGCGCCGGACGATCACGTCCGTCATCGTCCGGTGGGTGCCGACCGGGCCGCAGTAGTGGACCGTCTGGCCGGTGTCCTCGGCGGTGTAGGTGGCCACGTCGGCGCTGATCCCGTCGGAGTCCCAGTCCGCCACGTCCCACTCGTCGAGTCGGAGTTCGCGTGGGATCACCTGCTCGGTGAAGTACCCCTCCGAGATGAACAGGGGGACGACGTACACTTCGTCGCTCTCGACCGTCCGGAGCACCTCACGCAGGCTGGGTTCCTCTTTCCAGAACCCGGTCGCGACCTCGTCGAACGCGCCAGTGTCGCGGATCGTGTCCGCGTGTTCGTACGTGGGCGTGCTCGAGTCGGGGTTGAGGTGGGAGCCGTGTGCGACCAACACGAGCGCTTGACTCATGTTCGACGGAAGGGGTGGCTCGGTCTTGAGGGCTTCGGAGCGGCCGAGTCGTCGGGAACGCCCGTCTCGGTGTTTGGGTCGACGCGTTCTCCGCCACCGCTCCGACCGACGCGTTCTTGCCACCGGGCCGCGAGCCGTCGCCTGTGACCGTCGCAGAACGCACCCGGAGGGCCATCGACGCGCGGCCGTTTCTCCGAGACGCACTCGCCGCCGGGGTCGTCAACTACACTGCTGCCGCCGAGACGATCTCCGTCGCCGACGGCGAGAGCAACACCGACGGGCGCGGCGACACGGACGCAGTCACGGCCGCACTCCGACGGTACGGGGCGGAACTGTCCCAGTCGTCCCCGTCCGGTGGCGCTCGCGTGCGGATGGAACGTGGGCTGTCGTTGGTCGACGCGGACAGGACAGAGACCGACACGCCACCGCTGTTTGGTCTCGGTGGGGTCGCGCTCGTCGACGACTCGGGGGGTGATCTGACCGCTGTGCTCGCGCGTGGCGAGGTGGACGTTCACGAGCTGGAACACGTTCTCGGGCGACTCCGGACGGCCGACGTATCGGTGACTGCGGCGGGTGTCGGTGACGGTGTCCTCCTCGTGGTCGTCTCCGGCCGGGCGGGAGCGACGGCACTGCGGACGGTCGAGGACGCGCTCAGCTGACCGACGGCCGTTCTCCTGTTGACGGCGACGTTCCGCCGGGCTTTAGCCGACGGGCGGGCGTAGGAAAGCCCGATGTCACTGTCCGTGACCGACACCCTGCGGGAGGAGCGCGTTCCAGTCGAGGCGTCCGAGGTCCTGTTGTACGTCTGTGGGTTGACGGTCTCGGACGACGCCCACCTCGGGCACGCGCGGCTGTGGTTCCACGCCGACGTGCTCCACCGGTGGCTCGACTACCGGGGTCACGACGTGCGTCACGTCGAGAACGTCACGGACGTGAACGAGAAGATCACCGCCCGTGTCGGCGAACGCGAGGAGTGGAAGTCGGAGGCGGACGTGGCGCGCCACTACACGGAGTCGGTGTTGGCAGACATGCGCGGGCTGAACCTCAAGCGCGCGGAGGTGTACCCGCGGGTGTCGGAACACGTCCCCGAGATCGTCGCGTTGGTCGAGACGCTGGTCGAGACGGGTCACGCCTACGAGGCGAACGGGTCGGTGTACTTCGACGTGACCACCTTCGACGACTACGGCGCGCTGTCGAACCAGTCGCTGGGGGACTTAGAGGCGCAGGGGGACCCCGAGGAACGCTCGGAGAAACGCACCCCCGCAGACTTCGCGCTGTGGAAGGCCGGGGGGGTCGCTCCGGCGGCCGTCGAGGAACACGCGAAACACGACCACGAGGCGCCGGTGCCGACGGGACAGACGTGGGACTCACCGTGGGGTGAGGGTCGGCCGGGGTGGCACGTCGAGTGTTCGGCGATGTCGACGACACATCTCGACGACACACTCGACGTTCACATGGGCGGGCGGGACCTGGTGTTCCCGCACCACGAAAACGAGATCGCCCAAAGCGAGGCGGCGACCGGGGAGTCGTTCGCACGCCGGTGGCTCCACGTCGGACTGCTCCAGGCGGACGACGACGAGAAGATGTCCTCCAGTCTGGGTAACTTCTTCACCGTCTCGGCGGCGCTCGACGAGTTCGGCGTCGACGTACTCCGGACGTTCTACCTTGGGGCGCAGTACCGCGGGGAACAGACGTACTCGGCGGCGACGATGGAAGAGGCCCAGCGGCGGTGGGACCGGCTCCAACGCGCCTACGAGACGGCCGTCGAGGCATGTGAGGGTGTCGACGCCGTTGGAAGCGTCACCGACGAGTCGCTCCGTGCGGCCGTCGGGGAGCACCGCGAGGCGTTCGAGACAGCGATGGACGACGACCTGGACGTGCGGACGGCGTACAACGCGTTGTTAGATCTCGGGACAGCGGTCAACACACACGTCGAGGCGGGGGCGCCGTACGACTACCGCGGGCTCCGGCGTGCCGTCGAGACGTTCGAGACGCTCGCGGGCGACGTGTTCGGGCTGTCACTGGGGGCGTCCGACGACGGTCGTGTCGAGGTGGCCGAAGAGTTAATTGAACTCCTGTTGGACGTGCGGGAACAGGAACGGGCCGCGGGCAACTACGACCGCGCGGACGAACTCCGCGACCGGTTGGACGAGATCGGCGTGAGCGTCGAAGACGGCGATGACGGGCCGACGTACCGTTTCGAGTAGGCGACAGCGACGGCGCACCGTTTCGAGCAGGCGACGGCGACGACGCCAGCAGTTTCAGGTAGTTCTTGAACGCGCCGCGTGTAGCCTGTCGTATGACAGCACTCAGATTCGACGAGAAAGGGGTCGACGTGGAGTACGCGGGCACGGAGTTCAGACTGGAGAAGGAACTCGTCGAGGAGGCGACACAGAAGTCGTACGTCGACGCGACGGACCACGACGTGCTCCAGCTGGTGGAGCCGGACCCCGACTTCGGGTCGGAGCCGCGGCGGATCGGCGACATCCTGTAGTCGGGTCGCCGCAGGCCCGTGATTTCGCTCACAGCGGCGACCAGCAGTACAGGGGAAACGTGACTGTTAAGAAGCGGACGGGCGACTCTCGGGACATGAGTGAAGAAGAGCAGGCAGAGGCAGACACGACAGAGGTCGCGGAGTCCGACGAGGACGCGGGAATCCAGACCGGCGACTTCGTCGAACTGGAGTACACCGTCCGGACAATCGCCGAGGACGGCGAGGGGCGCGTGGTCGACACGACGAGCCAGGAGGTCGCCGAGGAGGCCGGCATCGACGACGAGGAGTACGACTTCTCGGCGCGGACGGTGACGGTCGGGGAAGGGCATGTGTTCGACTCCGTCGACGAGGATCTGGAGGGCCGGACGCTCGGCGACGAGAACGCGGTCCGTGTGCCGGCCGAAGAGGCGTTCGGCGAGTTCGACCCGGACCAGGTGCAGACAGTCGCGTCCGACAAGATTCCCGAGGACGACCGCTACCCCGGCGCACAGGTGACCGTCGACGGGGATCAGGGGTACGTCGAGACGATCGTCGGCGGGCGCGCGCGAGTCGACTTCAATCACCCGCTGGCCGGCGACGACCTCACGTACGACTACGAGATCGTCGACCGCGTCGAAGACGAGGAGTCGCAGGCGGCCGCGATGATCGGGATGTACCTGGAAGAGGAACCGGACGTACGGATCGAGGAGGACACCGTCGAGGAGGAGGTCACCCTCGAACCCGACGAAGAGGACACAGAGCCGGAGACGGAGACCCAAGAGGTCGACCGCCGGTCGTTGGTGATCGAGGCGACGCCGATGATGCAGATGAACCAGCAGTGGATGTTCTCCAAGCAACAGATCGCACAGGATCTGATGGGGAAGCTGGGGCTCGACCGGGTCGTCATCGAGGAGGTCATCGACGGCGGTGCCGGTGGGATGCCCGGCATGATGGGCGGGATGGGCGGCGGCGCCGGCCTCGAAGAGGCCGTCGAGGAGGCGGCCGACGACGAGGACATCGACGTCGACGCCGACGAACTCGTCGAGGAGTTGGACGAAGAGTAAGCTCGCGGCCCGGGGTCGAGTCGCGGCACGGGGTTGAGTCGGGGCGTGGACGGGGTTCGACACCGAGGATCGAACGGGATGGATCTCGAATCTGCACGTGAGGACACGATCGTTGCGGTTGCCGCCGCAGTGACGGCAGTCGCGATCACGGTCGTCACGGAGCTGGTGTTGGAACTGGACACACCACTCGTCGTGCGTGCTGTCCCGTTGTTCGTCTACCTGTTGTACCGGCTCACCCGGAACGGTGGGCCGTACGGCTCGTTCGACACGCCGTCGACGTGGGCCGTCGTGTCGGTCGTGTCCGGCGTCGTGACGGTCGTGGTGGCGGTCGCGTGAGTGGAGTGGCGCGACAGCAGGGTCACGCAACACCGGTTCCACGACGGCGAGGTTAAGCCGTTCCAGCAGCAAACCGTGCGCATGAGCGTCGACCGCGAGACGGACGCCGACACAAGCGCGACCGGCGAGCCGAGCGACCCCGCCGAGGTCGAGCGGCTGGCGACGGAACTGGGTGCCGCCATCGCCGATCTGCCGGCGTACCGGGAGTTCGAGGCCGCCAAGGCGGCCGTTGAGGCCGACGACGAGGTGCAGGAACGGATCGGCGAGTTCGAACGACTCCGTGAGGAGTTCGCGGTGGCCCGTCAGACCGGGCAGGCGGACGAGGCCGCACTCCAGGAGGTCCGGAACGCACAAGAACAGCTCCATTCGATGCCGAAGATGGAGCGGTATCTCGCCGCACAGGAACAGCTGGAAGAACGATTGGAGACGTTCAACGAGGCAATCTCCGCGTCGTTGGCGGTCGACTTCGGCGGTGAGGCCGGCGGCTGCTGTCAGGACGACTGACCCCGGCGGGTGAGAAGATCCTCCGAGCCCGTCGGTACTGGGAATTTTTCGTGTGATCGTCGCCATCGTCTCTCGGAAACGGCGTCGAAGTTAGCTGTCGTTAAGTAGGAGAACGACCAACATCGGGGTATGCCCGCGGACACAGACCCTGTCGAGGGGACGGACTCCAGCGCGGATGCGGCCGAGGACGACCTCCAGTCACAGGTCGTCGAGTACGACGAGTCCCCGGACCGGCGGACGGTGTTTCCGGCGGACGCCGACGAGGACGACCTCCTCACCCACTGGTTCACCGCAGACGACACGAGTTTCGTCGACCTCCGAGACCTCCGGTAGCGGTCGGCCGTGTGAACTGGGTGACGTGCAGACCGGGTTGGACGTTCGAACCGGGGCGGGCGCATGGATCGGATCAGACGGGGTGAACCCGGTCGCGTTCGCGGTCCCACCGGAGCCGTCCCGCACGGTGTAGCTTCTCCAGATGCGCCTCGACGGTCCCGACCGCGAGTTCGCGGACGCCGTCGAGCGACTTGTCGTAGGCGGCATCGACGACCGCATCCAGCGACCGGGCGCCGTCGGCGACGGCCGCCGCGACGCGCCGCTCGCGGTCGAGTCGGTGGTCGATCAGCCGCCGGCAGACCGCCCGTGGATCGTCGATCTGTGGGCCGTGACCCGGGAACAGTCGTGGCGGGTCGCGGGCGAACAGCCGCCGGAGCGAGGTGAGATACGCCCGCACGTCACCCTCCGGCGCGGCGACGGCGACACTTCCCTCGGCGACCGCGAGATCGCCGACGGCGACACCTGCGGTGGTCTGGAAGGCGACATGGTCCGGCGTGTGGCCCGGCGTGTCTACTGCGACCGCTGGGCCGACGCGGTCACCGCCGACGAACGTCCGATCCGGGGTGACGCCGGTCGCCTCCCGGAACCGATCCGTGGAGCCACGCCGTGCCCAGACGGTCGCGCCCGTCTCGGCGGCATAGTCCGCGACGGCGTCGACGTGGTCCGGGTGTGGGTGGGTGACGGCGACGTGGTCGAGCCCGCTGGTGACGGCAGTGTCGAGTGACGCCGTCCGCGCGGCCGGGTCGACGAGCAGGCGTTCCCCGTCGTCGAACAACACTGCGTTCGTCTGGCCGGTCGGTGCGCCGGTCGCGACGGGGAGTGAAAACGTGTCGACGTGCATCGGTCGGTGACGGGTGTGGAGCGGTGGGGTGGTTGCGAGTGTGTCGAGTCGGTCGCTGGCGGGTCGCGTCTGTTGTGAGGGTGTCGAGGAGCGATCAGTCGGCGTCGGCCTCGGCGTCGCCAACACCGTCAAGCGACGCTGTCGACTGTGGTTCCCCGCGTTCGGCCGCCGGAGTGGCGTACGGCACCTGTGTCTCGCCGACGGCGAGGAACCGGGACAACGTCGGGTCGTCGACGACTGCCGTCGCCTCCGCGACGGAGTCGTACGGCCGGCCGACGATCAGGTCGCCGGCCGCACCGCTCCCGACGGCCGGCAACGCCGTCAGTTCGTTCATCGACGCCGTGTTGGGGTCCAACGGGTACGGAACAGCCGTGACAGAGCGGTAGCCCCAGTCGACGATCGCGGCGTCGATCTGTTCGCCCAACGGTCGCTCGCCGGGGAAGCCGACGAGCAACGGGTAGGTGCCCAGTTGGCGACCGAAGGTGGTCCCGTCCTCGTGGTACTCCGTGTACACGTCCGGCAACACGGTCCCCGGCGGGGTGACACGCTCCAACATCGGGCGGTCGATCTCCTCCCGGAGTTCGCGTTTGTACTGTTTGAACTGACGTTTGTGGTCGTTGGCGATCTCGACGCCGGTGTCGTCCATCTCCGTCCCCTCGAACGCCATCACCTGCCGGACGTTCACCCGCCGGACCATCAACCCGCGGTCGAGCACATCACGCAGGAACTGGCGGTTGTGTTCGAACGTCGCCTCCCGTTCCCCGGCGAGGCCGTGGACGAGGTTGATCCCGGGGAGGAGCTTCGGGAGCCGCCGAGGGGCGTCGGTACCGAACGACGGCCCCTCGCCCGGCCGTTCGCCGGGGCGCCAGCCGCCGGCCTCGTTGACGACACGGACGGCCTCCAGACACTCCTCGGCGGTGACGAGCAGGTTGTTCTGTTCTTGGACGACCGGGTCGGCGCTCTCCAACCCAAACGCTGCGGTGTCGCCGGGCGTGTTGTAGGTGGCGATGATCTCGATTGCCTCCCGGGACCGCTCCGGGTAGTCGACGATTGTGACGGGGTTCATGTTGTCGAGGTGGAGCGTCTGGAGATCCGGCGCCACCTCTCGGATGCCGGCGTACAGCGTCCGGAGCGACTCGGGGTTGGGCGCCTCCCCGTCGCCGCCGTACGCGAGGATGTCGGCCTGCCGGCCGATCCGGAAATCCGTCACCCCACGGTCCGAGAGCGCGTCCACCTCACCGACGACGTCCGGCGGCGACCGGAAGTCCGGGTCGCCGTACATCGGCTCCGTACAGAACGAACACCGGTAGGCACACCCCCGCGAGGTCTCCAACTCGGCGATGATATACTCCGGGTGGTCCGGGTGTTGTTCGACGACGAACGCGCCGAGATTCGACCACCGGTCGACCTCGTCGTAGTCGCGGATGCGGTCCGTGTACCCCTCCAATCCGTTCCCGACGAGGTCGTAGGCGGCCGCCTCCACGTCACCCATCGAGACGAAGTCGTAGTCTAAGTCGTCGCGTTCCATGTCCTGTGCGCCGGCGTTCTCGTCGCCGACGCCGAATCGGACCGGACCGCCCAACAACGTGGTGCCGTCGGCGGTCCAGGCGAGTTCGCGCACCTCGTCCGGTTCGGCGGGCGTGCCGCCGACGTACTTCCCGGGGACGGTCATCCCGCCGACGTACACCATCAGGTCCGCGTCGGCCACGTCGCCGCGTTTCGTCGGGTCCGCGCGGAGTTCGTCGATCGTGTGGTAGGTGATCTGCTCGCGCGGGACGCCCGCGTCGACGAGCGCACCCGCAGTGTATCGGGGGTACGTCGAGATGTACGGCGGCACGCCGAAATGGGCCGGCTCGTCGACGTAGCCGTCGACGATGGTGACGGCCACGTCTGCGGGGTCACTGGTCACGGCTCCGCTTGACAGTCCCGAGCTAAATGTGTGCGGTCTCTCCGCGACGACGACACCCAACTCCGTCTGTTGCCGCCGCGAGAACGCTCGGGTGAGACCACGGTCGGCACGACTCTCTCGCCTTGCGAACTGCGTGCGAGATCGTTTCAACCAGATCCAGACCGAAAAGCCTGCTCCGAGGGCTGTTAGTATTATATACTCCGGTATCTCGACGCAATTCTCGGGGGGCCGCACCCCGTTAGTCCTAAGTACGTGTTCGGTACCGACCGTTAATCGTTTAATGTGGCACGACAATTCGAAACCAAGATGTCGACCGCAGACACCACCACCGAGCCAGCACAGACAGAGACCGAGACCGAGATACTGACCGACGGCGGCTCCCGAGAGGCGGGCAACCCCGCGAAGGCGCTGTTGGAAGACGCGGCCGGACTCTGACCGACACGGTCGCGACGACGGACTTCCGTCGTCACACGCGCTCGCCGCCACGCACCCCCGGCGTCGGCGGCAACCCATCTCTTCTCCCGGCGTTTGCGGCGGCCATCCCCCGGCCGTCGTGGCTTCCGAGCGTTTTCGAGTAGGTCTAACTGTCTGGTTGTACTTCTAATCTCCTGGCTGTATTTTTAATCACGGTTTTAGCACCTGTCACACAAAGGTCAGACAGCTTTAGGAACGAGTAGTGTCTGGACGAGAGCGTATGCCACAGAGGCAAGCGGAAACAACGGGGGACAACGAGACAGAGTCGGAGGAACTGGGAGAGGTGAAGGCGTTACTGGAAGACGCGACAGCGCCCTGAGGCGGGTCGGTCGACAGCCGCGTGCCACGCAGGATGGCGTCGTGGCCGCAGACGCGGCGGTGTCGTCTCGGTCGGCGGAGACGGTCGTGTGCGTCTGTCGTCGTCGCGTCCGACAGCACAACGTACAAACTTCCGACCGGAGTACGTTCTACACATGACCGACACCGACACCGTCGAGCACAGGCCGTTGATCGTCGCCGGAACGGGCGTCGCCGGTCTGTCGGCGGCGATCTACGCCGCGCGTGCGAATCTGAACCCGCTCGTGTTTGAGGGGGATGAGCCGGGCGGCCAGTTGACGCTGACGACCGAGGTGGAGAACTACCTCGGGTTCCCGGAGGGGATCTCCGGGCCGGAGCTGATCGACGACAGCAAACAACAGGCCGAGCGCTTCGGCGCCGACGTGGAGAACGGGGTCGTCGCGGATGTCGACGACACGAGCCGACCGTTCCGGGTGGAGCTGACCAACGGCGACAGCTACACCTGTGACGCGTTGATCGCCGCCAGCGGTGCGAGCGCCCGCACCCTCGGTGTGCCAGGCGAAGAGGAGCTGATGGGGTACGGGCTGTCGACGTGTGCGACCTGTGACGGCGCGTTCTTCCGCGACGAAGACATGCTCGTGGTCGGCGGCGGCGACGCCGCGATGGAGGAGGCGACGTTCCTCACGAAGTTCGCCGACACTGTCTACATCGCTCACCGCCGCGAGAACTTCCGCGCGGAAGACTACTGGGTCGACCGCGTCCAGGGGCACGTCGACGACGGCGACATCGAGATCATGCGGAACACGGAGCTGTTGGAGATTCACGGGAGCCGCGAGGACGGCGTCGACCACACCCGTCTCGCCCGCCACCCCGACGGCTACCCGAAAGAGAAGCTGGACGACCCCTCGTTCGCCGACGAGGTCGAGGAGTTCGACTTCGATGTCGGGGCGGTGTTCTACGCCATCGGCCACACCCCGAACACGGGGTATCTGGCAGACACCGGCGTCGACCTGGACGACCGGGGGTACATCACGACCCACGGTGGCACCGGCGGCGGCCAGACGGAGACGGACGTGCCCGGCATCTTCGGCGCCGGCGACGTCGTCGACCACCACTACCAGCAGGCGGTGACGGCCGCCGGGATGGGTTGTAAAGCCGCACTCGACGCCGACGAGTGGCTGGAGTCGGCCGCCGAGGTGACTGCCACCGGCAGCGAGACGGCTGCCGCCGGTGACGACTGACACCGACGGGGATTGGGTGACTGGCGACGACTAACGCCGACGGCGATTGGGTGGCCGGCGACGACTGACACCGACGGGGATTGGGTGACCGGCGGTGACGACCGACTCCCAGAACCATCACGGTCTCTCATGCGCCCGCCGAGGGCGACCAGCGCACATTTATGCCTCTGAGCCCGCCACGGTTGGTATGGCGGACACAGAGACCTACACCGTAGAGGCACCGGACGGCGAGACGGCAGACGTGGAGTTGGCGTCGGGGCTCGTCGACCTGCTGGCACAGCAAGGACAGCAACCGGCGGAGGTCGTGAACGATCTGGTCGTCCAGTCGTTCGCACAGCAGGCACACATGATCGTCCACCACACCGAAGGCGAGGCGGGCGAGCAGGTCGAAGACATCGAGTCGACGATGGCGGAGCTGTTCGAGGACCGGTTCGGCCAGAGTCTCGAAGAAGCGATGGGCCACTCTCATTAGCCGGCCGGCAACACATCGAGCCGAGGAGACGCACCGTGAGCTTCAACACCCTGGCACCATTCCTTCTGATGTGACCGAGCCGGTCGTCTACGCTGGCACACTCCACGACGCCGACTGTCCGATGGTCGACGGCGCCGGCGGTCGGCAGGTCCCGGTCGACGAGTTCGACCAGTGGGACCGACCGGGCACGCCCGGCGGTGTCCAGTACCGCAACGACTGCAAGTGGTGTGAGTGTGAAGACGGCTAGTGTCTACCCTCCCCCGGCGGCCCGCGCGGCGTCGATCAGCCCGTCGACAGGCGGGGTGTAGTCGTAACCGGGGATCACACCCTGGACGTAGGTTCCTTCGACGTAGTCGACGACCGCGACGGCGTCGTTCGCGCCGCGGTCGTGGTCGAGATCCGACAGGCTCGCAGTGACGACCAATTCCTCGCCGTCGCGTTCGACCTGTGGCGTGAGGTCGTGACCGCCAGCGGTGACGGCACCGATGTTCTCGACACGCCGCCGGAACGTGTCGGCCCAGCCGTCTTCGACGACATCGGCGACCTCGTCTTCTGTCACCGTCGACAGCGTTGGCACGCGGACGGTGACGGCGAACTCAATCCGGCCGTCGGTGCCGTCGCTGGCGCCGATGGTCGCGTCGAACGGGGTGGTCGTCACCCGGACGGTGCCGTCTGTGTCCGGGTCGTCCAACGAGTCGTGGCTCCGGAACGCGCGCAGCGCCCGGTCTGGCGTCGTGTCGCTCACGGCCGACAGGTGGGTCCGGAGCGGCTTAACCCGCCCGGAGCGACTCGGGCGGCGACGAGCGTCGCCGCTTCGCCGACGACTTTACCCCCGCGTCCCCAGCCGACGGTATGGCAGATCAGTTCCACTCGACGGCCGGGCTCCGAGACGCGTTGGCCGAGGCCAGCTTCGACCGACCGCCGGCGTTGGTCGCGAACGCACACGTGACCGGCGTGAGCGTCGCGCGGGCGCTCGCGGCGGTCGACGTGCCGGTGGTCGCGCTCGACCGCGGCGCCGGCGACGGCGTCGCGCCACCATCCGACGCCGTCGACTTCGCCGGCGCCGTCACCTACCCGTTGGACGATCCGGACGGGTTCCGAGCGGACGTGGCCTCGCTCGTCGCCGAGTTGGGGACGGAGGCGGTCGCGTTCCCGTGTATGGACGAGTGGGTGCGCGGGTTCGCCGACACCCAGCCCGAGGGCGTGCGGCTCTCCTTCGACCGGGATGTGGACCGCGTGCTCGACAAGGCGAACCTCTACGCGCTCGCCGAGGAACACGGTGTTCCGTACCCGGAGACCCGAGACCTGACGGAGACGAGCGCCGACACAGCGATCGACGCCGTCGGCGGGTTCCCGTTGGTGATCAAACCCGCACACAAACGGAAGTTCGAGGAGGCGTTCGGGACGAACGTCGTGCGCGCGACCGACCGCGGGGAGTTCGACGACACCGTCCAGGCGGCACGCGAGGCGGACGCACGGGTGCTCGTCCAGGAGGCTGTCTCAGTCGAGCCCGGTCGGGACGCCTCGCTCGCGTCGTACCGACCGCCGGCAGACGGCCCGTCGTTCGCCGGCGTCGGCAAGGGGCCGGTCGCAGACCACGACGCGCTGGGCGTCGTGGGGAACGCGGCAGTGCGGTACCCACAGGGGTTCGGCACCTCCTGTCTCGTCGAGACGGTCGAGGAACCCGCCGTCACGCGGCGGGCGTTGTCGGTGCTCGACGAGACGGGGTATCACGGGATCAGCGAGGCGGAGTTCGTCTACGACACCGACCGGGAGACGTACGTGTTGTTGGATATAAACACCCGCCCGTGGAAGTGGATCTCGACGACGGTCGCGGCGGGGGCGAACCTCCCGGCGGCGGCGTACGCCGCGACCGTCGAGGGTGTCGACCCCGCGGTCGCTGTCGGCGGTGCGGGTCGCGACGAGGTGGGTGACGCTCGGTGGGTGTACCTCCCGGACTATCTGGAGCTGTGTGCGACGACACCCGCGTTCCAGGACGCCCTCTCGCGTGAGGAGTGGGGGGCGCTCGTCTCCGGGACATTCGAGGACGACCCCGCGTTCACGACCGGCGTCTACCGCCCGTCCGACCCCGGCCCGGCCACGAAGGCGATCCGGACGGCGTTCGGCGGCCGGGAGTACTACTGTGCTTGTTGACATAACCAGGTTTTAGAACTGTCGGATAATCTTTTAGTGATCGACCTTCTACCCTGTAGTCGTGTCACACTACGAGAACCACGAGTCGGTCGCCACGGCAGAGTGGGTGCAGGACAACCTCGACACGATTCGGTCGGACGACCCGGACGTGCGGCTTGTCGAGGTGGATATGAAACCAGAAGTGTACGACGACTGGCACATTCCGGGCGCCGTCCAGATCGACTGGGAGACGGACATCGTCGACGGTCTGGGTGGTGATCTCGTCGACCCCGACGGGCTGTCGTCGTTGTTGGGTGGGCTGGGGATCACCCCGGAGACGACAGTCGTGGTGTACGGTGACCGGGCGAACTGGTTCGCCGGCCACGCGCTGTGGGTGTTGCGGTACTACGAACACGCCGACGTGCGACTGCTCGACGGCGGCCGCCGTTACTGGGAGTTGGAGGGGTACGAGACGGCGACCACCAAACCGGAGTACACGACCCGCGAGTACACCGTCTCCGGCAGAGTGGAGTCGATCAGAGCCGACCGCACGGAGGTGCAGGCCGCAGTGGACTCAGAGGAGAACATCGTCGACGTGCGGAACCCGATGGAGTACCGTGGGGAGAAGCCGCCGGCGGAGGTCCCCGACACGACCGAAGCCGAGGGCCACGTCCCGACCGCGGAGAACGTCCCGTGGGGTGAGGCTGTCGCCGCCGACGGTCGGTTCCGGCCGGAGCCGGCGCTCCGAGCGGTGTACGACGACGTGATCGGCGAGGCGGGGACGGTTACCTACTGCCGGATCGGCGAACGGTCGTCGATCACCTGGTTCGTGATCGAGGAACTGTTGGACGAACAGGCGGTCAACTACGACGGTTCGTGGACAGACTGGACGGACGCGCCGGAGGCACGAGTCGTAACGGGGCCAGACCCCGACGACGGCGGGGGTGACGACACATGAACACGCCCGACGTTGAGGGTGACGTGATCGGCGAGACGGTGCAGGTGTGTCTCGACGGCGTGATGTCCGTGTTCCAGAGCCGGATGCGGCGGATGTTGGACGACGCCGGGATCGAGAAGCCGGACCCACAGCCGACGGAGTGGTACCCGTTGGACGACTTCCTGGCGGTGCTCCACACGGTCGAGGCGGACACCGGAGAGAACGCGCTGACGAAGATCGGCGAGTCGACGCCGCGGTTCGCCGACTGGGCGGCGGGGCACGACCAGCCGGCCGCGGCGCTCGAACGGCTGACGGACGCCTACGAGGACAACCACCGCGGCGCTCCCGGCAACTACGGCTTCGAGCAGACGGACGAGTCGACCGCCCGTGTGGTGTCAACAACGCCGTACCCGGTCGCGTGGGAGGAGGGGATGTTGAAGGGAACCGCGGAGCTGAGCGGGACGGCGTACGCCAGAGTGCGTGTCGACGAGTCGGCGCCAGACGAGACCGTCTTCGACGTGGACTGGTGACCGACCGGACGGCTACAACAACGTCAACTCGGTCGTCCAGAAGTCGCGGAAGGCGTCGTCGAGTGCAGCCTCGTCGGCGCCGGTGGCGTCGGCGGTCGCGGTGTGTGTCGCGTCGACGGAGAGCCGCGATAACGCCGTCGACTCACCGACTACGATCAGTCGCTCGGCGTCGAGGTCGGCCAGTGCCGTCTCGACCCGGTTGAGGTGGTCGTCGATCTCCTCCTCGCGGCGGCGTTCGAACCGGGCCTGTGAGAACCCACCTTTGTCGTGTTCACTCGTCACGTCAGAACGGAACCGGTCGAAGGAGCGCCGCTGGGTCCCCTCGTAGACGCCGGCCGCGAACGTGTCCGACCGGACGAGCGCGAAGCCGAACCGGCCGGTCGGACGGAACCAGTCGTCGTCGACTCGGAACCCGTCGTCCCACTCGTGGAACGGCGCCGGGTGGATCGGCGGGTCGAGCGCGACAGTGACGAGTCCGGCGTCGTCGTGGTAGATCAGCGCCGGCGCGACCCGCCGGGCGGCCGGCGCGCGGTCACCCAACGCGTCCGTCACCGGCTCCGGGAGCGTGTCGTCGACGGCCGCAGACAACGCCCCCTCCCGGCCGGTGTCGACGCTCCGGAGCCGGTCGAGCACTTCCCGGAGGCGGTCGCGGGCGAGCCGTTCCCGACCACGAACCGCGGCACTCTCGGGTTCGTCGGCGCCGCCCTCGTCGTCCAGCGTCTCGACCCGATCCTCCAACGTCTCGATCCGCGTTTCGAGTTGGTTGACGCGTTCCTCGGCGGCCTGCCGGTCGCGGACGGCCTCGCGGCGGCGCTCCGACTCCGCGTCCAGTTGGGCGGCCAACGAGTCGCGTTCCTCGCGCAGCTCCGCGATCTCGGCTTTCAGCCCGGCGCGCCCGAGGAGTCGGTCGATCACGTCCGGCGGTGGGGGGCGGACGGCTGTTAACCCCACCGCTCTGGAGTCGGGCGGGAGCCCGTGGCGACACACGCGGCCGCGTTCGGCGGGTGTACCGTCAGATATACGAGTCGCCGCTCTGTACTGCCGGTAATATGGACGTGAAGTACGAACTGAGCGAGTACGTACGGGTGCTCAAGCTGGCGAGTCAGCCCGAGTGGGAGGAGTTCTCCCAGGTGTCGAAGATCGCCGGTGCCGGCGTGTTCCTCGTCGGGCTCATCGGGTTCCTCATCTACGTGATCATGTTCTTCGTCACGGGAGGGGTCTGAGTGCCGATCTACTCAGTGAAGACCACCGCGAGCCAGGAACGGACGGTGGCGGACATGGTCGCCAGCAAGGAGGAGCCGTCGATCCACGCCGCGCTCGCTCCCGACCAGTTGACCAGCTACGTGCTCGTCGAGGCGGACGACGACGCCGCGATCCGACGGACACTGGAGGAGATTCCACACGCCCGCGGGCTCGTCGAGGGGCCAGACGGCGAGGCGGGGCGGTCGTCGATGACCGAGGTGGAGCACTTCCTCTCGCCGACCCCGGACGTGGAGGGGATCGCCGAAGGCGACATCGTGGAACTGATCGCCGGGCCGTTCAAAGGAGAGAAGGCGCAGGTCCAACGGATCGACGAGGGGAAAGACCAGGTCACCGTCGAGCTGTACGAGGCGACCGTCCCGATCCCGGTGACGGTGCGTGGCGACCAGATTCGGGTGTTGGACAGCGACGAACGGTAGTCCGAGGCGACTCGGGCGGCGAAAGCGACAGACCGAGCCGGCGACGCGTCGCCGGTTCTGCAGGTCGGCGTCGCTACCAGCTGTTCTCACAGACCAGCGTCGCCAGTTGACAATGTTCTCGGACGGTATCGGGAGTCGATGTCGCTACTCGTCCCTGTCGTCGGGCAGTGTCACAGACCAGTGTCACCACTCGGCGGCCGGTCAGAGAGAAAACTCACGCGGCAGTCGAACGACGGCTCACAGCCCGCCAGCGTCTTCCAGCAGTGCTTTCGCCGGGTTGGCCGGCTCGGCGCGGCCGCCGTCAGTCACAATCTCTTCGGTCTCCGTCTCGTCGGTCGCGTCGGTCGTGTTGCGTGTGTCAGACATGTTGAACCTCGTGTTACAGCCCGCCGGCGTCTTCCAGCAGTGCTTTCGCGGGGTCGGCCGGCTCGGCACGGCCGCCGTCAGTCACGATCTCGGTCGTCATCTCGTCGGTCGCGTCGGCCGTGTTGCGTGTGTCAGACATATTGAACCTCGTGTTACAGCCCGCCAGCGTCTTCCAGCAGTGCCTTCGCGGGGTCGGCCGGCTCGGCTCGGCCGCCGTCGGTCACGATCTC
>ERZ1034569.30-NODE-30-length-46635-cov-11.387677_pt1 | contig 46635 bp, 45 predicted proteins | sample MGYA00520706_ERZ1034569 | MGnify/ENA primary metagenome ERZ1034569 (study PRJEB33760, sample SAMEA4777722) | hypersaline lake metagenome | biome: hypersaline environment; feature: brines | place: Spain | collected 2014-08 | depth 0 m ...
GACAATACGCTGACGCTGCTGAAGAAGGAGACTGGAATTGGGTAGAGAGACACTCAATCCAGGTTAGCGTGCCGTCTGAGTGGCTACACTGTTGGAAGTCGCGAAAATTCGCCCATACAATTGGAAGTATGACAGGAATGACCGCTTGGGGAGTGATTTGAGGTGATCTGCATTGACTGAATCGGCCAAATTCACGCATCACAGCCCCGCTGAACCCAGTGTAGTTTCAACTCCACTTCACTACCAAGATACACCATTATTCGCTATACAAATATCACATATCTCAATTCCACCAGGAGTGTCAGATCGATATGCGAATTCTGAGATTGACCTCACAGAATACATACTCGCTAGCGGCTTTCAAAATAGTGATCCTCTGGTATCTGTTCCTGATTGCTGTCGTCCATGGATAGATGCTGGGACCGTCATACAAACAAGAGAAACGACGTGTGTTAACCGATTGGATTGTCTTAATACTGGTGGCTGATTTTGAGCATGGTCAATTTCCCACAGGCACTTAACTATGGGTATTGTTTACATTGTATGGAAGAGACAGAATCCTTTACGATTGAAGGTCCTGAAGGGGTGACCGAAGAGGTTGAACTTCCAGCAGGCTTAGCAGATGTATTCACTAAGCAGGGTGAACCATCGACTGCAGTCGTTGGTGACCTAATCGTTCAGTCGTTTGCTCAACAATCACACGCAGTTGTCCATCACTCTGAAGATGAGGTACCAGCAGATCTTGATTCGCTCAATGATAAGATGGAATCTCTCTTTGAAGAGCGCTTTGGTGAAAGCTTGCAAGACGCAATGGGTCACTCCCACTAAGCTCTCGTCTCATTGCTGGTATCGACTTCCTGCACGTCCCAGCACCGGAAACGCAAGGAGCGTTTTGCGAGCAGTGATGGAACATGCTAAGATGTCTCGATGCATCTGTTCAAGAGGCTGCTGTTATTACTGATGATCATTACAAATGTTTGAGGCACAAGCCCACTGAGCAGTTAACACCGACACGATCGGAATCAACTCAGGTCACCGTTCGATAGCCAAACGGAAGTCTGTCCGACATGTCCAATCCCGACCTTCCCGTATGACTGCGCGATAGCGTTTCTCGGTTGTCGGGGTATTTGACTCCGACAGGCCGCGTCCACCGCCGGCTCAGAAAGTTGGAGAACTAGAACCACCCAGTCACTCCTTTAGGGTGTACGCGCTGGAATGCACTTGATTAGTAATAATGATGAGACACCTATCGAACGGTTTAGGAGTGTTGGCAATACAACGTATATGTATATCCGAGACTACACCAATTTGACTTGGAAGCATAGTCTGCACGTTCTGTTTCGAATCAAGAAAATCACATTCACAACAATTGTTACACAACGGCGTTCTTCAGTTGAGAGATCGTCTTCAAAAACGTGCAACCGTACCACTCTCGTTTGGGGAATCTCACCCCTTTAGGCTGATGCACAAGGAGCTCAATGCTATTATTAGGTCCTGAGCGCGAGACGACTGTGTGAGGCTTCAAATAATGGTTGTCGTATAAGAACAGAGAATCATACAACTACACGATGTCATGGACACGGTCACGCGATACCGAGACGATGGTTGAATGGGAACGACAGGATGCCATGGTCACTATTCGATGTCGACAGCGGCCCGATGAGAGCTGGGTCATTCGTTTAGATGTTCTGGAGCAGGCACCTGAGCCGGCAGAGTATCGATCTACCACGGCGAGCTCGTACAGTGATGCTGCTGCGCTTGCTGAGTCATGGCGCTCGGAGTTTGGATAGCTTCATGAGTATGGTCGGATGCTTCACTGCAGACGTTCAGTCGTCTCAACCAGCGGGTGTCTCGCGTAATCAACAACATTGATATCCTCAACAGACTCAAGTCCCTCTTTTTCAGCTGTCTGTGCCATTCCCAATTCAACAGGATCATCCACAACAATCACATACGCCTCTATCTGGTCGATTCCTAACTCCTTTGCTGCCATTACTCGGTGGTGACCATCTGCCAGGAGCATCCCTGTTACGGTATCAATTGTCACTAACGGCTCAGTAAGCCCCCGTTCAAGTTCATATTGTCGCCCCTCAAGTTCATCGCTGTACACGCGCGCTTGTGTCGGAGTAAGCTCTTCGATTGACACAGCCCGCCGATCCTGCGTGACAGTTATTCCATGTATTTGCTCCAGTGTTCTCATCAGCTTTCCGACTTTCTCTGGGGTAGCCCGCTCAATCTGTGAGCGAACGACATCAGTGTTCGAAATAATCCCAACTAAATTATCAGCATCGTCGACAACTGGTAACTTCTGAATACCCGATCGCAGAATCACACGCCCAGCGTCGACAATCTTCATTTCTGGATGAGCAACGACGATATCCTCAGTCATGACAGTGAAGATGGCTGCTTCATCATCGACAAGTAAAAGATCGCCGGCAGTGACAAACCCCTCTACTTTGCGACCATCTGCGACTGGAAAGCCTGTATGCCTCGTGCTTTGCTTGATTCGTTGTGCTACCTCAGCGACACTATCCATCGGTGATACTGTCTTGACATCTCGCGTCATATAGTCATCGACAGTCGCTGTTCCACTCATCACCAGTTGGTACGCATCGAACCGTCAAAACACGTTTCCACACCTGCTGTGGGTTCGGTCTAAAATCAACCAGACGCTCCTTGCTCAAGATTCCGTGTCCTCAACTATCGAGCTTATTCGGTCTGTGAAAGACTGTGCGTGACTGATGAGGCGCCTAACTCAGCGTTTGAGATTGCTGTTTCGTGATTGATCGCTTCGAACACCCGAGTGGAGATGGCAGTCGTTACAATAGGTATCAACGCCTCTGCTGAGCGCTCATCCGCATTTGCAAGCGTCTCAACTGAGACCTGTGCCCCTGCCATCTCTGCATGTCCGCCCGCATTCCCAATTGATCCTAATGCATTGCTCAACACCTCTCCCAAATCAATATCTGCGCCCATAGCTCGTCCAGAGACATACACCATTTCACCACAGATCCCGTACACAACTGCAACCTTGATATCATCAAGATGAACCAGAAGGTCTGATGCCTGTGCGAGTGTATCCCGATTCCGTAATTGGCCAGCGTTCGTGAGTAGCACGTCTCCCCGAATATTTCGCTGTTTGACAGCCCGCGCGAGCGTATCTAGCACCGACGCCGACATGAGCGGTGATTCAACCTGTGAGAGAACGTCGAGGTTCGCGCGGGGGAGCAGCCACGATGCGACGTCAAAATCAACGGCTGAGACCTCGCGGGTAAATTCGTTCGTGTCCGTCCGAATTCCATACAGCAACGCAGTAGCAAGCTCTTCATCGATTTCTACCGACAGTCGCTGTATGTAATCTGCGAAAATCGTACTCGTTGCGCCATACTCGTTACGCAGATCAACGAAGCGTCCCTCTATGGGACCACGTGCAGTATGGTGATCAATCACCAGATCAACCGGCGTTTCAGTGCTCAAGCCATCATTAACGCCTGGACGCGAGTGGTCGACCAGTGCAATCGCATCAAACTGTTCGGCGGTTTCAATGTCAGTTAATCGTCGCAAGTCGAGATCTAAGAGATTGACTAGTGCCTTATTCTCCTGATGGTCGATATCGCCGAAATAACACACCTCCGAGTCGAGATTGACAGTCTCGGCAAGTTTTGCGAGACTCAACCCACTTGCTATCGCGTCTGGATCGGGAGCATCGTGCATAATAATACCTAATGTCCCGTCGATACTCCTAAGAACTTGAAACAGCCGTTGGAGTCGCGATGCCTCTGGCGAGACAATTACTTCTGAGACTTGACTGACCAAGCTTTTACGAGCTTCAACGAGCCGGTCCATTGAGTCACGCATTGCTGCTCGTTGCGCATCTGTTGCAGTTGCTCCAACGTAGCCAATGATAAACGCCTCTGGGTAGTGCTGACGGGCTAATGAAGCGATTCTTACTGCTCGATCGGGTACGCCTCCATCAATCAAAACCGAATCAACTGCTGTCGGATAGGACTCACTGTCGAGTGGCGAATCGGCGCGTATTTGAAGCGACTCACCGGCAGTGTGTTCGATATCCTCAGCATTTTCGGCGATAATTGTCGTCTGGCCTGGTCGGTCGACAATTGTGTCGACTGCAGGTTCAATGAATGGTCCATACCCGAGGACCAGCCGACATAACATACATTGCTATCATGGGTGCGAGGCGTAAAACACTGCCCTCTTATGAGGAGGGTGTATTTAAAACAGCCCTGCTGCAACTGTTTGTGCAGTCTCGATGACCGGAGCAAATCCTGGGAGTAATCCAACGGTCACGACCCCAGCAAAAATAACTGCTGTATACAGCCCCAATGGCCGTCCTGTGAGTGTGAGATCATCCGTCGGTGACTCAATCCACATAGCCTTGATTACTCGACTGTAATAAAACAGTGAGAGCGCGCTGTTGATTGCTCCAACAGCTGCAAGCCACCAAAAGCCAGCCTCAATAGCCGAATAAAAGAGGGTTAACTTCGACATGAACCCGCCGAAGGGAGGCACTCCGGCCAAACTGAACAAGAACACTGTCATAGCAATAACTGCAATCGGGGCCTGTTTGACCAGGCCGTTATAATCCTCAAACCGTCGGCCAACGCCCCAGTACTCGACCAGCGCGATAAAGAGAAATGCCCCCGTATTCATGAATCCATATACAAAGAGGTGAGCCATGGATGCCCCGAGGACATCCCCGTTTGGGCCGCCAGCCGAAAGTGCAGCGAGGCCAATCAGCGCATAGCCTGCATGCCCGATCGACGAATATGCTAACATTCGTTTTACATGATCTTGCGTCGCAGCAGCGAAGTTTCCGAGCGTCATCGTCATGACGGCGAGAATCTGGAATGCAAGTACCCAGTCAATACTTGCAGGCAGTTGCGCTAATGGGAATGCCTCGACAAAAACTCGGAATCCGACGGCAAACCCGCCTGCCTTTGAGGCCGACGACAGAAACGCTGAGATCGGTGCAGGTGCGCCCTCGTAGGCCTCTGGAGCCCAAAAGTGGAATGGAACTGAGGCAGTTTTGAATGCGAACCCTCCTATCATGAATAAAATCCCCATTCCTAATAGTCCACCAAGCTCACGTGTGCTGACTTGCGCGGCGACAGCCTGCAGTTGTAGTGACCCAGTCGTTGCAAAGACGAGGCTCACTCCAAAAACGAATACTGCCGATGAGACAGCTCCAATGAGGAAATATTTCAGTCCTGCCTCTACGTTCCCCCGGTTAGATTTTAGGAACGTCACCAGAGCGTACGATGGGAGAGATGCGAGCTCAAGACTGATGAAGACCGTAGCAAGCGAGTTCGCACTTGCCATCAGTGCTAGTCCTGTGGCAGCAAAAAGAACAAGCGAATAGAACTCTGTCTGATGTTCTTTCCCTTTCAGGTAGTCGTATGATGCAACAACGACCATCGCTGTGACGATCGTGAATATGAGAATAAAGAAGAGGCTCACTCCATCAACAGTGAGCGCCCCACCGTACAGTGAGATTGCGCCTGACCCACGTGCCTGTCCAACACCACGCAGTAACAGGCCCCCAGCGACACTGAATGCAGTTACTGAACCGACAGTTGCAATCCCAGCCAGCAATCGCGGTCGGGACTCGGAGTTACCAATCGCATCCATCGCCAAGAGGAGTAACCCACTCAGCCCGAGAACAACGACGGGAGACAGTGCAACTAGGGCCGACGGTTCCGTCATTTGGAGCGCAGCTAATAGATTCATCACGCACCACCCCCAGTCAGAATTGGTATGACAGCTTCTTGGATGATTCCAAAGAAGAGATCAGGGGCAACACCCAAGATAATCACGAAACTCAACAGGATTGCTGGAGGGACTATCTCCGGGATTGGTGCACGGTTAATCGTATCCTCTCCATCGAATCCGAACGGTCCAAAGAGCGTTTGTTGCATTGCAAATAAGAGATACCCTGCGACGATGACGATGCCAAACATCGCGGTCGCAGTGAGTACAGGCATTCCATTGTAGACTGTTGAAGCGAACGCGCCTTTAAATATAAAGAACTCCCCAGCAAATCCAGCCATCGATGGAAGTCCCATATATCCAAACGCTCCCGCGAGGAATATCGCCGCTGTCACTGGCATACGGTCGGCGATTCCAGACATGTCGCCTACCATCCGAGTATGCGTCGTATTGTAGATCACACCAACAGACATGAACATCAAACCCGAGATGAGCCCGTGAGCGACCATCTGGAACGTTGCTCCTCCGATACCATAGGTGGTGTAGGCGATGAGACCCAGAATTACGTATCCCATGGATGAAACTGACGAATACGCAATAATTCGCTTAAGATCCTGCTGTGCGAGCGCTAACAACGCTCCATAGATGACACTAACCACAGCGATGATTGCAATCGGGATCACCAGTGTTGTTGCAACGTCAGGCATCATGGTGAAATTATACCGTAGTAGCGCGTAGGTTCCCATCTTCAGCAGAACACCAGCCAACATAACTGACACAGGTGTTGGGGCCTCAACATGTGCATCGGGCAACCACGTGTGGAGCGGTACGACAGGTACCTTCACTGCGAATCCAATGAACATAGCGATGAATCCAGCTGTTTTCAGCCCCTGCGGGGCGAGTCCAGCAAATCCAGTCAGTTGGCCGCCTCGCAAGGCCTGGGCAATTTCAGGAAGTCGAAGCGACCCGACCGAGTCCCCTAATCCAAATACCAACGAAATGAAGCCGATGAACATGGCTAACGAGGCAATGTTTGTGTAGACGAAAAACTTGATTGCTGCATACCGTTTGTTCGGTCCGCCCCAGATACCAATCAAAAAGTACATTGGGACTAAGACAGCCTCCCAGAATATGAACCACACAAAGAAATCTAAGGCAGTAAACACTCCGAGTAAATTCGCTTCCATGAGGAGCATGAGTCCATAAAATTGTGACTCTCGGTCACTGATCGGCGTCCACGCACTCACAATGGCAAGAGTGCTAAGAATTGTCGTTAGTATTATTAGGGGAAGGCTAATTCCATCAACACCGACGAACCAGTGGATGTCTAATCCGCCCATTGTCAGCCAAATAATATCTGTCTCAAATGCAATTGCTCCACCTAACAGCGCATTGCCTGTCGCGTCATACTGGAGCCACATCAAACCGCTTCCAACTACTGGGAGAAGACTGAGTCCAGCCGCGAGCCGACTTGCGAACGCTTCCGGTGACACGAACACGACAAGTGCAGCGATAAACGTCATTCCGATGAGTAATTCGATCATCATACAAACCACCCGCCAACAAGACCGACGGCAAGAAGCAGTGCCGTTAGCCCGAGTGTGAGCAAGACAGCATAATCATTTACTGCACCCGTTTGAATTCGTCGCATTCGGCTACCGATGAATAGACTGACACTTGATATCGCATTTACCAGCCCATCGATGATTCCTTGATCGAATTTATTCGAGATTCTTGAAACACTCCGAGTTAGTCCAGTCGCCAGCCACACCTGATACTCGTCTTGATAATAGTTATTATATAACACTGTTTTGGCTCTGCCAAGTTTTGCTGTATGCTCGACCGGCTCTGGCACGCTGTATAGATGCCGGGCGGCTAATGCTCCTGAGAGCGCCAGCCCTAACGAAACCGCCCCAGGAAGCAACGGACTCAAATGGAGTTCTGCAACACCATAGCCTGCGTAATCGTGTAACAAGACCTCATAATGCTCGGTGGTAAGTCCCGCAAACCCATGTTTGAGCCACTGATGTATGAATTCAATCTGCAATCCGGTTAACTCAGCAACTGGCGTCATGTTCAGTAATCCAACGGTAGCAGCTAAGATCCCCAGAACGACAAGTGGCAGCTTCATATTCCACCGAATCGTGTGCGGTGATCGCGCAGCATCTGTCCGAGGCTTTCCATGAAATGTCAAAAATACCATACGGAAGGTGTAGAACCCTGTGAGAAACACTGCCAACAATCCCATCGCATAGGCAGCTAGCAAGATAGTGTTTCCATCAAGCCCATGCAGAAGTGCCTCAAAGAGTACCTCATCTTTCGACCAAAACCCAGCAAACGGGATGATTCCGGACAATGCAAGTGACCCAGCAAGAAATGTATAGTACGTGACGGGGAGCTTTCGCTTGAGTCCACCCATCTCCCACATATCTTCAGTATGATGCATGGCGATAATAACTGATCCCGCGCCAAGGAATAACAGCGCCTTAAAGAATGCATGCGTCATCAAGTGAAAAGTCGCAGCGACGTACCCGCCGCCGCCAAGTCCAAGCATCATATAACCATACTGTGAAATCGTCGAATAAGCGAGCACCTGCTTAATTTCTCGTTTGACGACTCCCATGCTCGCAGCGAACAACGCAGTAAATCCACCAACGAATGCGATAATCGCTAACGCATCCGGCGAGATCGCGTAGAACCCATACATCCGTGCGACAAGATACACGCCAGCAGCCACCATCGTCGCCGCATGAATTAATGCTGAAACTGGTGTTGGCCCCTCCATCGCGTCAGGAAGCCACGTGTGTAAGGGAAATTGTGCTGATTTTCCAATTACACCACCGAGAACGAGTAGTCCGAGAATAGTGAACCATGATTGAGGGGAGAAGCCAAATGTGTTTACCGCCACCTGGTCCGTGTTGATCGCAGCCTCTGCGAGTGCCGGAAACGATGACTCTCCCACGAACATTGCCGTCCCAAAAGTAGCAAAGACCGCTACCACCCCGAGGAGGAAAAAATAATCACCAAACCGAGTAACTAAGAACGCCTTCTTTGCTGCGCTCGATGGTCCCGACTCTCGGAACCAGAATCCAATCAACAGATATGAACACAACCCAACGAGCTCAAAGAACATGAATGCCATGAGTAGGTTATCTGCAACAACAAAGCCAAGCATAGACGCCGAAAACAATCCTAGCCCAGCATAATACCGAGGAATACCGTCTTCACCTTCGTCATTCATATAGCCCAAACTGAATATGTGAATTAAGAGTGCAACGAGTGATACAATTATGAGCATCATCGACGAAAGCGGGTCAATCAATACCCCAAATGTGAGATTGACAGCGTCAAGACCGCTTGCCCATGTGTACACTGTCTGGTGATAAGGACCACTACCGATTGCCAATGTGAGTGCCACCCAGAGTGACAGCCCCAACGCGCCGGTCGTTGCTGCAATCCCGACCTCAGCACCACCCCAGGGGAGGTAGTCACCAGCGAAAAGTGCAATGACAAATGACAAGACCGGCAGAAGGACGATTACCGGTGTGAGATCGAATGCAAGCACCATTGTCACCACCTCATCGTTGTTGCATTCGTGACATCGACGTCGTCGAAGTTACGATACAATACTAAGACAATCCCGATTCCGATTGCCACCTCAGCAGCGGCGAGCGCCATGGTAAACAGGCCAAACGTTTGACCGGTTATATTCCCCCAGACAAGAGAGAATGCAACCAGATTAATATTTGCTGCGTTTAACATTAACTCTACTGACATCAAGAATAAGAGTGCGTTCTGTCGAGTGAGAATCCCAAACAGTCCGATACAAAACAGAGCTGCAGAGAGTAGTAAGTAATACTGCGGTGGAACCATTATTCATCCTCCTCGTCAAGGACGACTGACTTCAATCGCTTTCCACCGTCAGAGAGGATCGTTTGTTGCTTTTCAGAGCGCTGCCGCCGGGCTAAGTGAACTGCGCCGTCAAGGGCAACATCAAGCGTAATTGCGATGATAATGAACGCTGCAAGGAAACTCTCACCTGGAACTGACCCAAGTGAGAGGTTGAAAATCGCGTAGCCAATACTTGCCGTCACGTTCGCCCCCTCTGGGAATCCTTGTACCTCGGGAAGCGAAGCGTTGAGGATGGTTAATGCCATCACAACAAACAGTGCAAAGGCCCCAAGACCCGCGACGAGATTTGTGCCAATGTTAAGACGTGGTCGCGTGGTCATGCTGCACCTGCTTCTGGTTGTGTCCGTGTGAGCATGACAGCGAAAGTAACGAGAATTAGAACCCCTCCAACGTAGACTAAAATCTGCATCGCAGCTAAAAACTCAGCTTGGAGCATTACGTAATGGACGGCGACACTGAGGAGCGCTCCGCCTAAAAGGAGTGCTGAATGCCATACATCCCGCACCAGCACGACGCCCAAACTGCATCCGACCGTCACCAGGGCAAACAGCCCAAACGCGATTGTTTCTAAAACCATTAATTAAGTCTCCTTGAGGTATCCCTTTGAATATTTCGAGAATCTCCCGGTGGAAAAGTGTTGTATATGTAATACTTACACCCAGAGCAGAGACACCAAATTAGGATTGAAGACCGTCGTGAGGACTCCCCGAAGAGGTTCATCTGTGATATAACAACCGAATACGGTGCTGTGTGTCTCCAAACGCTCGGACATACGATAATGAAGTGAACTGAACTCCCCGCCTGGCCTACTCGCTGTCTTTGTGGCCTCTCAAGACAGAGGCTTCCTGTCTCGACGACGTCTGACAGCTCGTGAGATGGCTTCTCACCAACGTGATTTAGATCCGCGATATCGAACGATTTCGAGGCGAACAGAGCGAGTGCAGTCTCCACATCTCATCGAGTAGCGGTTGAGAATATCAACAGGCACTACTGTATCAATTCACTGCAGTCGTCAAAATCGAATCAATTTTTGCTCGTCAGGGAGAGCTCAATATTGACTACTGATAGTCGATTTCACCGTCGCCCTCACCGATCCAGGCCCCCCGGTCAGGCTCCCGCGAATTAAGCGGGTCAATATCCTTGTACCACGGGACATTCTTTAGTTGTTCTTTATTATATACAAATTCGTCTTTTGTGTCTGCGGTGAACTCGAAATTCTGTGTCAGCAAAATCGCGTCAACCGGACAGACCTCTTCACATAGCCGGCAATAGATACATTGCCCAATGTGGAGATTGTACTGCTCACCATTTCGTTTTTCATCCATGACGATTTGGATCGTATCGTTCGGACAGACCTTCTCACACTGCCGACACCAGATGCATCGCTCTTGACTGAACTTGTGCACCCCTCTGAATCGCGGCGATACTTCAGGGGCAACATCTGGATATTCAACGGTAAATGTCTCTCCGTCCAGTGCGTGTTTCATCGTCGTAGCCATTGATTTTAGTAATCCAATCATCGTATTACTCCCACAATTATGGCTGTGAGTGCCAGATTCGCAAATGAAAGTACAAGCATTCCTTTCCACCCGACATCGAGGAACTGATCAACGCGGAGTCGTGGGATAGCTGATCGTACCCACTGCGTGAATAGATAGAACATCCATATTTTGACTGTGAACCAAATGAATCCAGGCAATACCGGTCCTGCTGGACCACCTAAGAACAGCGTCGTTGCAATTGCCCCGCCGAGAAAGATGTGAATAAATTCGCCGAGATAGATCAAAACAAAATACACTGATGAGTATTCAGTTTGATAACCAGCGACAATTTCGGTTGGCGCTTCTGGGATGTCAAACGGGTTCCGACCAACCTCTGCAAGGTTAGCAATAATGAAGAGCACAAACGCGAATGGATTGACAAATGCAAACCACTGTGGGATTGTCACACCTGCAATCGAAAACAATGGTTGTGCCTGCTGAGCCACGATCTCACTCATCTGTAGTGTCCCAGTGAAAATAATCACAGAGGCTGCCGTCACTACGAGTGGTATTTCATACGCAATATTTGACGCAATCGCCCGCAGTCCACCGAGTAGTGAGAATTTGTTATTTGATGCATATCCCATCATAATGAGCCCAACTGAGGCAATTGAGGAGACAGCAAATACAAAGACAATTCCTGTTTCTGGATCAGCAAGATGAATTCCATTCCCCATTGGAATCACGGCAAATCCAAGGAGTGCAGAAAATGGAATGATGAGTGGACCAAGATCCCATGCTGGTCGGTCAACGTTCTCAGGAATAATGAGTTCTTTCGATAATAATCGAACTGAATCAGCGACAATAACTAACAATCCAAAAGGACCAATCCGATTAACGGCAATTCGATTAGTAAATGCAGCCGTGATCTTCCGTTTTGCCCATGGACCAGCAACAGCGGTCTGAACGAGCAATAGGTTCGCAATGATAATCGCGCCAATCACTCCACCAACGATATCACCAGCAACTCCCGAGAGTCCAAGAAGATTCGCAATCGTCTCTGGCAACAGCGTCTTTGACTGCAGTGTCACCGGCATCAACGGTCCACCTCGCCGAGGACAATATCAAGACTACCCAGTGAGGCGATCATATCGGGGATGTACTCGCCGTTCGACATTTCTGGAAGAGTTTGTAAATTCGAGAAGCACGGACTTCTAATTTTAAACCGACCAGGCTGCTCAGTCCCATCTCCCCGGATATAGATACCTAACTCTCCTTTCGCACCTTCAACGGCTCGATATACCTCAGCGTTGTCCTCGGGACGAAGTGTCCGCGGAACGTTCGACTGAATTGTCCGTTCTTCTTCAGGCCAATCCTCAAGTAAGTCTACACATTGGTCGATGATTTTGGCGGATTCCTCAACCTCTCGAAGTCTGACAAGCAGTCGGCTGAAGTTATCGCACCCATCCTCAGTGACAACGTCCCACTCCAGTTGGTCATAGTATCCATATGGATCATCACGTCGAAGGTCGTAATCGATGCCTGATGCGCGGGCGACTGGCCCTGTTGCACCGTATGACTTCGCTTCCTCTGGAGGAAGAACTCCGGTGTCAATTGTTCGGACTTGCAGGATTTCGTTTGATGAGATTAGATCGTGATATTCCTCCAATGCTTGTGGTAATTCGTCAAGGAAATCACGAATCGTCTCAAAGAACTCTGTTCGTGGATCAGGGAGGTCCCACACAACTCCGCCAAGGCGAAAGTAATTGAACATCATCCGCTGGCCAGTCAAGTCCTCAAGTATTTTTTGTGCCTTCTCACGGTCTCGCATTGCATACATGAAAATAGCAGTAAAGTCTCCATACACATCAAGCGCAAAGGTTCCTACTGCGAGCATGTGTGAGGCAATTCGACAAATCTCTGCACCCATTGTCCGGATGACCTGCGCGTACTCAGGAACCTCAATATCATTGAGGTCTTCTGCTGCACGGGCATATGCCCATTCGTTAAGCAAACCAGAGGAAGCGTAATCCCATCGGTCGGGATAAGGCATAATTTGATGCCGGTATGTTTTCGATTGACATACTTGTTCTTCACATCGGTGGAGATACCCTATATCAGGATCGACATCGGCGACTTGCTCACCGTCTAGCACCGTCTTGACGTGGAGCACTCCATGTGTGGCTGGATGATGAGGACCGATATTCACGTACATCGTATCCCCTTCATCCTCACGATGGTCTTCTGCGAGTGGATTTTCCCATTCGGAGAGTGTCACAATCTGCGGCCGGTCCTGATCATAATCGAGCGAAAGTGGATGTCCCTGCCATGTCTCAGGGAGCAGAATGCGGCGGAGATCGGGGTGATTATCATACTCGATACCGACGAGATCATATGCTTCACGCTCATGCCAATCTGCCGTGCGAAAGACAGGTGCAGCAGATTCACTCACCGGATTATCCTTCGGCACAGGGACGATAATGCTCACCTCTCGCTGTCGGTCGTCGAAACTTGTGAGATGATAGATCGACTCATACCGGTCTGTACGCTCCTCGGCCGTGACACAAGAGAGGTGATCGAAGCCGGCGTTATCACGAAGTCGACGAAGCGCAACCTGCACGCTATCTGGTCGAATAACCATTCCTGGTGCATTGAGATGCGACTCACGGTCAATTACCAACCCATCAAGTAGTTCAGCGATCTCATCGCCAGTGCTTGGGGGCTCAGCAACCGCTGTTGGTGACGGTTCAGGTTCCTCCAGGCTCATGATGAATCGGCCCAATCATAGCGCATCACAAGCTCATCTTCATCTATCTCTCCAGCAAGCTGGTCGACGATTTCGTCTTTCGAAAGGTCGCCAAACTGCTCAAGCTCATATGGTTTGACCGTCACAGGTGATGATTCTCCATTTGCAATCCGCTCCTGCAGTTTTGCGATTCCATATACCAGCGCTTCGGGCCGTGGTGGGCAGCCAGGAATGTGAATGTCAACTGGGATGATTTCCTCAGCCCCTTTGATCACGTTATATCCCTCCTGAAATGGGCCTCCAGAGACGGTACATGATCCCATCCCGACAACGAACTTTGGCTCAGGCATCTGGTCATACACGCGCTTCATTCGAGGTGCGAATTTTGAGACGATTGTCCCTGGGACAATAATCACATCGGCTTGTCGAGGAGATGCGCGCGGCACCCCTGCGCCAAATCGATCGAGGTCATGCTTTACCGCGTATGTATGCATCATCTCAATGCTACAGCAGGCGATGCCAAACTGCAGCATGAACATTGAGGATCCTCGAACCCAGTTCATAAACTGATCAAACTTCGTCAGTATGAATGGCGATGAGCCAAATGCCTCGCGAAGCTTCGAATTGAAGCGGTCGTCTGTTCCAGTAATTCTGGCATCTCTTGTAGCCGTCTGTACTCCAGTCTCGTCTGCGACGAATGCGTTGTCTTGATTACTACTCATGTATTACGCTCCGTTTTTTGCCGTGTGGCAAGGGGACTTTGCACCCAATCAACTGCACCGGCCCGCCACGCCCACACTAATCCGACGACCAGAATGAGTATAAATACGAGCATCGGGCCCAGGACAGTCCCGAGGCCGACCCCCTGTTCCAGCGCAGACCGATAGATGACAGTCCACGGGAAAATAAGAACAGTCTCGACGTCGAACACTAAAAACAACAGTGCGACCATATAATATTGAATATTGAACTGAACGCGTGCTGTTCCGGTGGGTATTTCACCGCTCTCGTATGTTGCACTTTTTCCTTGTTCCGGTACTGCTGGGCGGAGAATGGCAGAGACAGCCATCATCCCAAGTGGAATACCGACTGAGACCAGTCCAAGGGCACCAATTGCAATCCATTCACTCATTCCATGGGCTCCTAACAATCAGATGTTCGATGTAGCATGTTATAAACATTGATTTGTGCGAGTTCGATCATGTAGCGATCAAGTATGCGGCGCAATTCTACAAGTCGTGCAAGGCGAGTGCCTCGGGGCTTTGATGTGACCCCCTGAAGCCGACAGACACTTTCATGATAATTCAGGTCGTGCAGGAAGCGACAGCCAGAGAAGCTCAAGACGAATTAACGACGTGAATTCAATGCTGACTGCGACAGTCTGGAAATGTGGCTCCTCTCAAAATCCGCCACTGGCAGTGCGACAGGAGTTTCAACGGGCCGAGTGAAGCGACCGACTCCCACGGTGCGTTCGGGTGTGAATTCCATCCTTCACAGGAAAGGTCGGGAGGAATTCACCTGCGGGTGTGGTGTCGTCCCAAGACGGTGAAGCCTCGGGGCTTGTCCCCGTGGGATTTCACTCATCAGTCATCTGCATGAACTCATCAACACCGAAGTCGTGAAGATCGACAGCGGTCTCAGCTACATCGCTCACGAGCGAGTCTTGATACGATTGAAGTGCCTCAGAGAGTTCCGGATATCCTCGCGCGAGTATCTGCACTGCTGAGAGCGCAGCATTAAATGACTTTCCTGCATCAACAGCGACGATTGGTGCTCCAGTTGGCATCCCAATCACCGAGTCGACTGATTTTTCTTGCACTGGAACTCCAATAACAGGAAGTGGGTAAGCCAATGACGCCGTCATATTCGGGAGGTCTGCCGACTTCCCACCAGCACCAGCAATAATCACTTCGATACCCCGATCAGCAGCGGTTTTCGCATATCGGTACATGAGCGAGGGCGTTCGATGCGCCGAAACAACGTATGTCTCGTAACTAAATCGACCATCTGGCGGGTGTCCAAAGCTGACTTGTTCACCAAATCCAAGTGTATCAAGCGCTTTATGTGCACCTTTCATTGCGCTCAGGTCTGAGTCGGAGCCCATGATGATGCCAATATCTGGAGTGCGTTCTGGTGACACCTCAAGATCAGCTTCGTTAGATAGCTGCGATTTCAACTCGGATAGATTTTGATTCTTCATGTCTGTTGACTACAGGCAGTTCTCAAAGAAGTTACTTGAAGAAGCTGATTCTCCACTCACATCTTGAGAACCCTCACCTATCATGCAGATGTTGGATCCTCGAATGATACAGCCTCACGTACGTCTCGGGCTTGAGCGAGCAATTCATTGCGAGAGATGTCACGACCGGATGCTGTCAACGTGACATGCCCCATCTTCCGTAATGGCCTTGCCTCATCCTTTCCGTACCAGTGTGGAGCACAATACGGCTGCTCCAATAGTGTCTCGACGTCCTGAAGACGAGCAGAGCACGTCTCTTCAACTGTTGCCAGGAGATTACACATGACTGTTGGGCACAGGAGTGATGTCTCACCAAGCGGCCACCCTACGATTGCACGGATATGCTGTTCAAACTGCGATGTTACAGCGCCTTCGATCGACCAGTGTCCTGAGTTGTGTGGTCGTGGTGCAATCTCATTCACCAGTATCTCTCCGCTCGTCGTCTCAAATAATTCAATGCCGAAGACACCACGCCCGTCAAGTTCAGCTAACACTTCTCTTGCAATTTCCTTTGCACGCTCCTGTATGGTTTCATCAGTCCGTGCTGGGACGACTGTCTCACGTAATATCTCAGCTTGATGAATATTCTCGCCGACTGGAAGAGTGCGAACGGAATCAGCCCCTTGAATGGCAATTACTGACAACTCCCGCTCAAACTCAATGAACTCCTCAGCCATTGCCGGCCCGGCAATACTCTCCAAGGCAGTTGAGGCGTCGTCGGGATCCGTGACTGGAACGTTTCCTCGCCCATCGTATCCTCCAGTGCGTGCTTTCAGCATCACTGATCCAAACTCAGCCAGTGCCTGCTGCAATTCTGCGACAGTGTCTACTTCTCTAAACGAGGGAACAGCGATACCTGCTGCTTCAAGCGATCGTTTCTGCTCAAGTTTATCCTCAATCAACGCCAGCGTCGCCGGAGCAGGGTGCACAGTCACATCGTGAGTCTGCTCGACGTGTGTGAGTAACGCTGTATCTGCCAACTCGATTTCGAATGTGACGATATCTGCGAGGGAACTCAGTTGATCAAAGGCACGTTTTTCATCGAATTCACCGACAATTTGTTTGCGTGACACAGGTGCTGCAGGGCAATCGGGTGTTGGATCCAGGACAATCACGTCAACTCCAAGTGGGGCGGCTGCTTCAGCGAGCATTCGACCGAGCTGTCCGCCACCGACGATACCGACAGTCGGGCCAGGTATACGAGATGACACATCTGTGTGTTCCAAAATCTGATGAATAAAGATTGCCATGAAGAGGGTCTCGCAAATATCCTTCTCTTTCTGAGCCATCTAAGAGTCGACTTCTGCCGGTTCAGCCGGTGGAGGAGGTCAACTTGACTCTTGTGTCCGGTTATCCATTGCGTCTCTATCAATGAAAATCACGATACGGTCTCCCCACAGCCGAAAGTTATGCTCGAAAGCCTGGTACTCCGACAACACAGTTTCAACCTCGGCCTGATCGTGGCCCTTCGAAATAACAATAGGAGGAGGATCACTCAGTGCCTCTGATGTGCTAACTGATGGATCCGTGCTCGTGACGTTCGCATTAGCACGCTCCAAATACCATGGGATTGGAAGGCGACTGTGCCATGCGGGTCCACCCGGTGGCGCCACGGCAGCAGACGTCTCGTTGCGGACATAGAGGTCCTCAGTATTCCCATTTGGAGGCGTTGTTCCAACGAATAACACATCAAGGCCCTGATTTGCCTCTGCGACAGCATCAACTGTGTCTAAAGTCCCCTTCAACTCATTCTCTGGCTGTGCCCACTGTAGTACCTGTTTATCAGCTTCTGCTGTTGAATTAAAATATGTCGTATTCGCTGCAGCAATACCAAACACCCCTGTAAATAGGATCATCGCTGCTAACCCAGCGGTAACGTAGTCTGTATTCTCCAGACCCTCTCGTATTACATTGAACAGAACAGCAATGCCGACCGCCGCAGGAACTGCCAGCGGCACGAGAACGTGCACACCTACCCATGGAGCCTGAATATCTGTTGCAAGTGGATATCCGACGAGTGATGCCGTCGCCCAGAAAAATGTGAACGAGATAAACGGCCTTCTGTGCGTTTGTCCGAGTCGGTAGCGGTTGGTGAAGATTCCAATGAGACCGAACGTGACGATGGCTGGTGCGCCATAGACGAGTGTTTCAGCCAAGTCGTATAGGTAAGGCAGGTACGGGTGGTCCTGTCGCTCGCCGGTTGCCCACATAGAGATAAAATCTTCAATTGCACCAATGCTACCAGCTCTCAGCACATCTGGTAACTGACCAGGGGTCGAAAGTGCTTGCCACAGCTCAGGGCGTGGGGCGTAGAAGAAAACGAATATTATCATGAATATCGCACCTGACCCGACAGCAGTTGCTGTGATACGCAGTAGTGCGTTTCCGCGCGTCGAACCATGCGTCGAGAGTGCCGAACTAAGCCAGATCTTCCATTGACGAAGCATATTGGCTTTATTCTCGACTACAAAAAATCGCCGATCTACGATTAACAAGCCTGCGCCAACGAAACAGACAGGGTAGAGGATTGCATTTTCTTTTGTCGTAAATGAGAGTCCGAACGCGGCAGCCGACATGAGTATGTATCGAAGTTTGCCAGTATCTATCGCTCGGATAATGAATCCAAGCGCGAAAATAGCGAAGACGGCGACCAGTACATCGTTTCGCATGAATCGTGAGTAATAGACTAACAGCGGACTCAGTGCAAAGAGGACAGCAAGAACTACAACCTCAATTCTGCGGAGACGACTCCGAAACAGCCACGCAGCCAACGGCAGTAAACCTCCAATGATTGCGACGGGTAAGCGAGCAGTCGCGTCTGTCACTGCGAGTATTTCAAACAGCCATCGATCAATGACTGGAATGAATGGCCCGTGAACGATTGGCCGGTACGTGTGGATACCTGTCTCATGAAATCGAAGAATCCAGTAACCAACCCGTCCTTCATCCCAGTGGAATACGCGTCCACCAAGATCGACAATTCGGATAAAAATGGCAGCTATCGTGGTGAACCCGAGTAAGAGTGTGATCTGATAACGACGACAAAGTCGCATGATCTTTTCGATAGTGGCCGAATCAGCTGGTGACTTGTGTGGGTGCTCAACACCCCCATCAGCACTCATTGTTCGGTTATCTTGATAGACAAATAACTTTCTTGTGTTTCTGTTCAGAACGAATAACACAGTCGAGCCGCAGAGAACGTCCTAATGACATTCGCTTAGCCCAGCGACAGGATCAGCATGGATAGGTCGAGATTGTAGTACTCATGTGATTGCTGGTGTGTGCACGCGAAAACACCACTCATCAAATCAGGGTGGGGCTCATCCTTCGATAATTCTTTGGACCTTTCAGTCGTGGTCTGGATATGGCGAACATTGCACTCGTTGTTGCTCAATTCAATGCAGCAGTAACAGATCAAATGACAACAACTGCCGAGGAGGCAGCCGCCGAACGAAATGTGACAATTGTGACCACTATCGAAGTCCCCGGTGTATACGATACACCCCTCGCTGCGGACCGAGTTGCACGTAAAACGTCAATCGATGCAGTTGCAGTGGTTGGTGCGGTGGTCACTGGAGATACTGATCATGATGCTGTTATTGCTGACGCAGTCGCAGAGAAACTCACTGACATCAGCGTTGAACGAGACTGCCCAATCACATTTGGCGTCTCAGGGCCTGGTATGAGTGGGGCCGAAGCCCGCGAGCGTATCGACAAGGGGGCGGAAGCGGTAAACGCAGCGGCTGATTTGGTGGAAGTGTTGCCATGAATTTCGACTTTGCAGACCGTGTAGAGCGAGTAGAGCCAAGTGCGACGTTAGCAATAAGTAACAAAGCAAGTGCATTAGAGGCAGAGGGTGTTGATATCGTCGACTTATCTGTTGGCGAGCCTGATTTTCCAACCCCTCAGAACGTCGTTGAGGCTGGTAAGGCAGCGATGGATGCTGGTCATACGGGATATACCCCTTCAAACGGAATTCCCGCACTTCGGGAAGCCGTCGCAGCGAAGCTCCAAGCAGATGACATCGACGCGGATGCCAAAGAAGTGATCATTACTCCGGGCGGCAAGCAGGCGCTGTATGAAACCTTTCAAACTCTTATTGATGACGGCGACGAAGTAGTCCTTCTTGATCCAGCGTGGGTATCGTATGAGGCGATGACCCGCCTTGCCGGTGGTTCGCTGAAGCGGGTCGATACGGCACCGCACGAGTTTCAGCTTGAACCCGCACTCCCTGAGCTGCGCTCGACGGTCTCCGATGAAACAGAGTTGCTCGTCATCAACTCTCCATCAAACCCAACAGGAGCAGTATACGCTGAGTCAGCACTTCAGGGCGTTCGTGACCTCGCCGTTGAGCATGAGATAACAGTCATTTCGGACGAGATTTATGATATGGTTACATATGGGGTTGAACAGACCTCTGTAGCCTCACTCCAAGGTATGCAAAGTCGAACCATTACGATCAACGGATTCTCAAAAGCATACTCGATGACTGGCTGGCGACTTGGGTATCTTCACGCGCCAGAATCGATCGTCTCACAGGCAGCAAAACTCCACTCACATTCTGTGTCTTGTGCAGTAAATTTTGTTCAGCATGCAGGCGTTGAAGCGCTGAAAAACACTGACCAGGCTGTCTCAGATATGCGTGATGCATTTAGAAAACGACGCGACATGCTGGCAAATCTCTTCGATGCACATGATGTCGATGTCCCAGTCGGAGATGGCGCATTTTATATGATGCTACCCGTGGATGACGATGATCAAGCGTGGTGTGCAGGCGCCATCGAAGATGCACATGTTGCTACAGTGCCTGGGTCAGCGTTCGGTTCTCCCGGCTATGCTCGTCTCTCGTACGCTGCCTCTGCAGATCGACTGCAGGAGGCAGTCTCTCGTCTCGACCAGGCGGGATATATCTAAAGAGTACAGTGAGAGTTCCACGGGTCACCCGACCCGTGATACTTTGCGGGTGTTATCTGGAGTTCGACTGAGGCTGATTTCCGAGAAGATGATACAGATCGGGTGTGTGCCACCTTGACGAGCACGCTTTCCCGTACACCATCGGAGAGTTATCCAATGACGTTGATGACTGTGCGAATAAAGACCCGCATTCCAGCACGCGCACTTCCTCCATCGAGCAGGATTACACAAATTCAACGAGAAAGCTCACGAGTTCAGTTGTAGGATAAATTCGACGTCCTGTTGATGACATCCCCTGGCGTCTCAAACCGTTGACTTCATACCCGGCCGGGCAGGTCAGTCCTGACGATCAGAAACTGAACGTCTGCTAAACACTCAGCCAGCTACGATGCTCGAATTGTCACCTCAGATACGACGCACTCGCCGCCACTGACGAGCGAGTCACCGCAGAGTTCGTCTTTCCAGACGAACAGCGCGACATACCATCGAAAATATCTGTTCAACGACGATGAGGTGAGGAGGCCACACTTCACGACGACGAGAGTAAGAACTGTCTCTATCTCCGCGTGCACACGAAGCTTGCGCAGTAAAGATCGGTGATGCTGGTCAAGCCGATTCCAAGCATGTCCATATCCCTGCCTCGACATCATAATTATCGCAGTCACCTCACTGGGCGCTTTGAGCAGATGCTTCATATCATCTCTAACGGACCTGTTGAGGTGGCTCCAGAGAATGAGTATATGTGTGTGTGCTATTTGACAGCTCAAACGAATCCGCGAACGCTTTCCGCATTTGGAGGGGGGTCACTGGTGGGCGTTCCACCACTCGACACAGAAATTCAATCGGAGAACGAATCACTCAGTATCCTGGTTGGTGAGGTGGCTTTTGTATCAATAGTGCATACAATGACTAATGGACGTCAGTGACCTGCCTGTGTCTCCAGCTGTCAAAGACTCGGTCCGATCGGATGATATCGAGCGTCTCTATCCACCGCAGGCTGAGGCTGTCGATGCTGGCGTAACACAGGGTGAGAACGTTGTCGCTGCTATTCCGACTGCTGCGGGAAAAACACTGATTGCGGAGTTAGCGATGTTAACCGCTAGTGGCCCTGGACTCTATATTGTCCCGCTTCGAGCGCTTGCACGTGAGAAGTATGAGCATTTCAAATCGCTACCCAACGTGTCAGCAGGTATTACTACCAGCGATGTCGAACCAGAAGCAACGGCCGTCAATCAAGCAGATATCATCGTCGCCACTGCAGAGAAAGTAGACGCTGCCATTCGCAACGGTGCAGCATGGATCGAACGGTTAGCGTGTGTCGTGATTGACGAGGTGCACTTGGTTGGGAGTAAATCACGCGGGCCGACGCTCGAAGTCACAGTCGCAACATTACAGCAACGCGCACCTGGTCTGCAGATCGTCGCTCTCTCTGCGACGATTGCCAATCCTGAAGCCATTGCCAATTGGCTAAACGCGACACTCGTTTCTTCGACGTGGCGACCAGTCTCGCTACGAACTGGCCTGTACAATCCTGCTGATGACGCAGTCCTATTCGACGATGGAAATCGTCTCTCAGTGGACACAGGCTCACTCGACGACAAGACAAGCACTGATTTCGATCCCGATCTTGATACAATTATCACTCGTGAACTTATCAAGCAAGCAACTGCATCTGGTGGGCAATGCCTGGCGTTCGTTCGATCGCGACAACAGGCAGAAGCGCTTGCAGAACACCTTCTTTCAGAGTCATTCGATAGCTGTCCGGAGCTTCGCGCTTCGATCATGAACAGTGGTAGTTCAGCAGTGAGTCGCCAACTCGCTGCCTGTGCAGAGACTGGTGTCGCCTTTCACCATGCAGGACTCAGAAATTCGCATCGTGAGCTAGTTGAAAAAGCATTCCGAGACCGCACACTTCGGGTCATTTGTGCGACACCAACACTGGCAGCCGGAGTCAATGTCCCCGCCCGCCGGGTCGTCATTCGCGATCTTGAGCGGTTCAGTGGAGACAGTATGGAGGCACTTCCTGTGATGGAAGTTCATCAGATGTGTGGCCGCGCTGGCCGTCCACATCTTGACCCTTACGGCGAGGCAGTACTCATTGGGGATATCGATACAGACCATCTCAATACAACCGAATCCTCAGTCATGGACGCACGTGACTTTGAGACAGATCGATATGCGCTCTGGCAGCGATACATAGAGGCCGGTCCCGAAGCAGTGCACTCACAATTACCAGCAGAGGATTCGCTCCAGACACACGTGCTAGCCATCATCGCGAGCGGATTTGCTGCATCTACCACAGAGGTTATTCAGGTACTCACAGGAACCTTTTTCGCGCATGAATCTGGCACACAAAGACTTCACTCTCACGTTGAGTCGGCTATTTCGGATCTTATTTCGATGTCCTTGATCGAATCAGGTGATGGGTCGATATCGGCTACTCAAATAGGGAGAACTGTCTCCAAGCAGTATTTGACACCGACTACTGGCGCACAACTTCGCCGCGGCATCAAAACAATGCAAGAAATGAGTGCATCGAATGTCACGTCGCTCACTGCACTCGAGTTGATCTGTTCGACGCCGGATATGTATACGACATATGTCGGGAATAAAGAGCGTGCTACCACCTATCGATTTGCGATGCGAAATGCCAGCCAATTCACAACCACAGTTGAAGATGCCTCGCCATTTGAAGCGTGGCTGAGCTCAGTAAAGATCGTGCGTATCGTGGCCGAGCTACTTGATGGAACAGAAATATCAGCACTTACCAGCGACTTTCAGGTCGGCCCTGGAGATATCGAAACATATCTTGAACGCACGACATGGCTGTGTGGAGCAACCGATGCAATCATGCGCACGATGTCGTTGGAGACCGAAATAGCAGTCTTTGACCGCATTCACCAGTCTCTCTTCGAGAGAATGGAGACGGAATCTCCACTCATTGACGAGCAAGATTGATCTATCTAAATCTTGAGCTAATCGTTGAATCGACAGTTCTCGACTCTGTGTCTGAAAGCTCGGTGCGCGATGAGAATTCATCCTCACCGACACGAGCGTATGTCACCACTGCAATCACGACGACAACAGCTCCGCTTGTATTGATAATCAGATCAACAATTGTGTCAGTAATATAGAACTGGAGGCTCCAGTGGTGCCAGAATGATTTGAATAAAAATTCATACACCTCGAATCCAGCCCCAATCGCAAACACACCCGGGATGAGCCAACTCGGATATTCACGTGTCGATTTTCGTGTCATAAGTGCTAAGATTCCAGCGACCCCAAACCCACCCATTGCATGTGTCATCAGATCCCACCAACCGATTGCGGTGTAAATACCGTAGATCACCCCCCAAAAGTGCAAGCTTGAAACGCCCACTGACCAGATACTAAAGAACACCCAACTGAGTGCTGGAAGACCTCCACTGGCCATATCCTCTCGAAGCTGACCGATTAAATATTGGGGAATTGTCAAGAGCCGTATCCCTGCTGGATATCCTCGCATCCGTATCGTTACACGAGTTGCCCAGACTGTCAAACAGAGACACCCGATTCCAATCACAAATGCTGGACTGATGTGTGGCGGCAATTGCACAGTTGAGAACTATCCCAGATTTAGATAAAACCCTTCTGTCAATTTTCGCGAAGTGTACCTACTATTATCCAGAATCGAGGAGAATGCCTGACGCCTCAGGGTCAGGATGAATCCGACACGACACTATCCTACATCAACCACCATTCGATTGCGCGGCTGGATAATCCGCTCCCTGTCCAACCTTCTACAGGCGGAGTAGATCGAGTACCTCAGGGTGGTTCTCGATTGGAAATCGGCGGCTCCCGTTCTTGGGATGACGCTTTTCGTCTCAAACTACTTTCAGCTGACCCTGAAGCTGAGGCCCGTAAGCCGCTTAAACGCGTTCAGTTCGCTCGATACACTGTTCAATCGTATCGGTCGAAGCATCGCCCCCCGTCCCAACGTCGTATGATTCCTCGTAAAACCCATCGCCCCACGGGTAGTCTCGCAAGAACGGTTCGTGCTGTTCCTACATCTCCCGCGCCGTGATGGTTTTGACTGTCCATACAATCTCGCTCGGTGAGTGCCTCAGGTAAGTGGAGACGGACGTGTACGTGGTCAGGCGAGATGTGGAAGGCATACGACATTGACGTGACGGAAAAAAATATTCGTCTCGAAATGAATCAAAGTAACTCCGAGTCTGCACCTGTGTTAGGTGAAGATGGAGTCCTTAGGTGGTTGGCACAGCCTGAAGTCTACTTTCGTGGGTTGTGCCATTGATTTTCGTCAAGCGAGCAAGTGACTGACACAAACCTCATATCCCACCGCTCAGGATTCCCGCACCTCCAGGCGCAGGGGGATATCAATTGCAGCTGTAGCCACCTGCGTCAACTGACTCTCGCCGGTGTCAGAGCAGACATTACACGTACTGCTCAATTAGCGAACGGAGTGTCGGCTCATCGCGAACACCAACGATCTGCTCAGCAGTCTCTCCATTTTCAAACAGCAGTAACGTTGGGACACCACGCACTTGGAATTGTTGAGCCAATTGCTGGTGCTGATCAATATCCACTTTTGCAACCGCGGCTCTCGTTGATTCGGCCACGGACTCAATGGTCGGCTCTAACATCTTACATGGGCCGCACCAATCTGCGTAGAAATCTACCAGCACAATATCGTATGAGCTGATGGTTTTTTTGAATTCGCTTTCGCTGGTGATATGTAATGGCTCTGTGGGGGCAGGTGATACGCTCTCAGATCTGGTTTCCTCACCTGCTTTATCCAGTCGAGACTGTAGTCTCTCGCGCTTTTTCTCTCTAATTTTACTCAGTTCGTCGGTTGAACCAGTTTCGCCCATGCTTGTATGATTAATGTGGCATAAATAAAATAGTTTTGTACGATTATTCCAATACTATACTCGCACGTACTCACACTTCTCTCTGAGTCCTGACACTGGTCTGACTGGAATTCACCTAGACCTCACCGAAGCCGTACTTCGAGTGACTGCCAACCCGAAGGATGCCGCTAATCCCTTAAGATATGTCCCCAAATCACATTGTGAACCGCCTTGGGATAAAATGCTTTGAGACGCAGAGCCTCATCACGGAAATCTTCGATCCGGACGACTCTGGGACACTCGGCCTGCTTCGCCTGTGGAAACGGAAGCCCGAGGCTTGACATCGGGGTGATTCACCCGTCGCCTCAGCGAATATGTGGTGAGTTATGTGCGTGCGAAATAGGCGCTCAAACCCCGTCGGGCGAGGATACAGGTCATCGACATGGATACAGGCCGTCTGTGAGACGAACCGAAGCGGTCACACGATGTAATGAGACAGCCGGGGGTTCCACTCGGTCGACGGTATCCCCGGCTGTGGATACCGTCAGAAAACAAGCAAGGTACTCCGAACCAAGGATAGCGAAGGGATAACGCGTGGCACTCTTCATCTCACGACAGGGTACAATCGCTCTGTTCTCGACTTACTGAGGGCCTTGTGGGAAGCTCCGCCGTTCACCGCAGAGAGGATGTCACGAACAACGGTATACAACAAGTGTTTAGCTGATGAAAATCTGATTGTGGATGATGTGACAGTTCATACTCGGACAACAGCCTGGTCGGCTGCACTCAGCGGACTACTTATGATCACTGTCATTGCAAGTGCTGGAATTGGTCCCGTCGCGATTCCACCCGTGACTGTCACGTATATCCTCATCGACTCTGTGATTCCGTTACATGCATACCCGATTGAGCAGCCTCTCCGTACCATTGTTATCGATATTCGATTACCACGTATCGTTTTAGCAGGCCTTGTTGGATTTGCACTGGCAAGCGCTGGGACGGTTATGCAGGGATTCTTTAGAAATCCGATGGCTGATCCATCAATTATCGGCGTGTCCTCCGGAGCAGCTGTCGGGGCAGTTGCGACGATTATTCTCCCACTCTCACTGCCAGTCGGAGTTGAGTTACAGGGGGCTGCATTCATCACAGCACTGCTCACAGCCTTTGCTGTCTATCTTATCGCTACTCGCAACGGTGAGACACCGACTGCGACGCTTTTGCTCGCAGGTGTCGCAGTTCAAACATTTCTTGGAGCGGTCATCTCCTTCATGTTACTATTCAGCGGCAAGAGTCTCCGCCGCGTCGTCTACTGGTTGATGGGTCACCTTGGCGGGACAACGTGGACCGATGTGGAGGCGGCTATCTTGATTGTCCCACCGGTGTTCGCCGGATTGCTGTTTTACACGCATGAGCTCAACGTGTTACTACTGGGCGAGAAAGACGCTTCCGCAATCGGAGTTGAAGTTGAGCGGACAAAGCGAATCTTGCTGACAGCTGCCAGTATAATCACCGCTACTGCAGTTGCAGTCACTGGAGTTATTGGATTTGTTGGCCTAATTGTGCCACATGTGATGCGACTCCTTGTCGGACCAGACCATCGAATCTTGCTTCCAACTAGCGCATTGGCTGGAGCTTCGTTCCTCGTTGCAACTGACACACTTGCACGTTCTGGTGCTGTTGAGGTGCCTGTTGGAATTGTCACTGCTGCACTCGGTGCCCCGTTTTTCCTTTATTTACTTCGTCGCCAGGAGGTAACCCGGCTGTGAGTTCAACGTGTGTCGAAATTCAGGACCTATCTGTGCGGTTTGGCGACGTTACCGTTCTTGACTCTATTGACTGGGAGGTCCCCGAGAGGAAGTTTATTGGATTGGTCGGCCCAAACGGGGCTGGAAAAACGACTCTTCTTCGCACACTCAATGGCACACTTGCCGCGCACACGGGTGAGATCCGGATCAATGACCGGGCGATATCCGAACTGACCTCCAAGGCAGTGAGCCGGACCGTTGCAACTGTTCATCAAGACACGGGCGTGGCATTTGATTTCGATGTTGAAACCATCGTTGAGATGGGTCGAACCCCGTATCGGAATCGATTCGGAGGATTTGATACGGAAGACGCGGCTGCGGTTGAGCAGGCGCTAGCCCGTGCGAATGTGGCACAATTCACACAGAGATCAGTTACGACACTTTCAGGCGGCGAGCGTCAACGTGTCATGCTCGCGCGAGCTCTTGCACAAGAGACGCCACTACTATTACTTGATGAACCGACAGCAAGTCTCGACATACATCATCAGGTGCGCACGCTTCAGTTAGTTCGTGAACTGTTAGTTGAGGGGAAGACGGTCATCGCTGCCATTCACGATTTAAACCTGGCTTCACAATATTGCGACCTACTTGCTGTCATTGTCAGTGGTGAGATCATCGCATTTGGGCCCCCCCGGTCAGTGCTCACAGAATCAATTGTTGAGCAGGCGTTTGATGCGACAGCAGTCGTATTTGATGACCCTGTGACAGGGTCGGTCTCAGTTCGGACTTTGGCATCAGATCCATCCTCATGTGAACGCGATGCACATATTCATGTGATTGGCGGCGGTGGAGCTGCGACACCACTTTTGTATGACTTACAGATGGCCGGTTACACGCTCAGCTGCGGAGTTGTTCAAACCGGCGGTAGGGATGCGGAAACTGCACACCGACTTGATATTCCTGTCCAGACAGTCGATCCATATGCATCAGTCTCGGTCTCTGATAAGGAAATGGCTGAGTCGATGATATGTGACGCAGATTGTACAATTATCGCAGATATCAATATTGCTGAAGGAAACATCAAAACTATTGAAGCAGCAGCGAAGTCGAATCAATTGATTCTTGTGGAAGACCGGCCCCTCAGCGAACGAAACGACGCCGGAAAAAAAGGAGAGCGGTTATATGGATCACTGCACTCACGGGCAGAAATTACTACCCTTCGTGATGCCCGACAAACACTCAATTCGCTCACTGCTGGATCGCCACAGAATCATAATACACTGTCCGGTTATCAATCTCCGAGTTCTTCAGACTCAATATGAGTTAACTCATATCGAATGGTATATCAGTTGTGTCTCTGACCTGAAATAGCGAGCTAACTGTGAGCAAGAGTGGATTATCTACAGCATTACGTTACAGGCTCTAAGCTGCGTGTATAAGCTCTTGTATTGTGTCCGCATATCGCCAACAAATTTATACGCTAAAAAACCTTATGTTAGGTAAGAACGAGACGGTGGCATGATTTTCACCGCTCTCTTCACAAGTATTATGAGTGATGCCCACCCCGCGCGCACGCGTGAGAACGAAGAAACGACCGATAACAAAACGAAGACGTGGCGAGATCATAGCTCGGAAAAGGACAGATTGGCACATGAAGAGCAAGAAGACGAAGGAGAGACGCTCCGCTGTCCGGAGTGTGAGTCAGCTAACTTAGTTGCTGATGAAGAACGAGGCGAGACGGTCTGTGAAGAGTGCGGTCTTGTCGTTGATGAGGATACTATCGACCGCGGTCCTGAATGGCGCGCATTTGATAGCGCCGAACGAGATGAGAAGTCGCGCGTTGGTGCCCCAACGACGAATTTGATGCATGATAAAGGGCTTTCAACGAATATCGGCTGGCAGGATAAAGATGCCTACGGAAATTCGCTTTCATCCGGACAGCGACAAAAGATGCAGCGACTCCGAACGTGGAACGAACGGTTTCGGACGCGTGATTCAAAAGAGCGTAATCTGAAGCAAGCACTCGGCGAGATTGATCGGATGGCGTCTGCACTCGGATTGCCAGAGTCCGTCCGTGAGACTGCATCTGTCATCTATCGACGAGCCCTGGAAGACGACCTCCTACCCGGACGCTCTATCGAAGGAATTGCAACTGCAGCATTGCACGCGGCTGCTCGCATGGCGCAGGTGCCACGAAGCATCGATGAAGTCGCACGTGTCTCTCGTGTCGGAGAAGATGAATTTGAACGGGCCTACCGATATATCGTCCGCGAACTCTCCCTTGAGATTCAACCAGCCGACCCGAGTGAGTACGTTCCACGGTTCTCTTCGGATCTAACACTTCCAAAGGAAACCGAGCGAACGGCTCGAAAGCTGATTTCGAATGCAAAAGAACAGAACGTTCACTCCGGAAAGTCACCGGTTGGACTAGCTGCTGCAGCCCTGTATGCAGCCGCACAACTGACGAACACTGAACTCACACAGGCTGAAGTGAGCGAGGTAACGGACATCTCTGAAGTCACGATTCGAAACCGATATCAAGAGCTCCTTGATGCATGGGATGACCGCAATTCCCATGCCTCTCGCTCAGATACTGAAACGGCTGCTCAGGCCTAACATCGCGCCAGCGACTCTGAGAATCTCTCTATCATCACTACTTTCTCTACTTGCGGTGTGACATTGACCCGTCTTGGCAGTGATGCTGTTGACTTGTCGCCTCTATCACGTACCGGGTTTTTATGTGAGCATACCCGCTTCCCTTCCAAGGGGGCGATCCTCCCGATGAACTCCCCCGCGCTCGAGGCTCTCGCTCAGTGAGGGCCTGCTGTTTCTGTGTCAGAGTGTCCAAGGCCAACTGAGCGGCCATAGACTCCGCAGGCGATTTCGACAAGTGGTTTCAACTCGGAGCCAGAGTCGGACACTTGAGACCGACGCGCTTGAACACCACCAGAGACGTAGTGAGCGTTGTTCCACCACCTCTGAGGGGAAGGAAAGCAAAAGCGAAAGACAGTGCAGTGGAAGTGAAACGATGACGATGCTGTATCCCATCCACTCTCTCTCTCCCTTCCCTTCCCTTCTCACTCGCTCTCTTCGGTCGCTGCTTGAGGAGCGTCTGCAAAACAACTAAATGAAGAAATATGACGCGCCCAACACTGAACTGGAGACTTAGGCGTCCTGTGAGACAGGAGCATATCGAGATACCTCAATTATCGGTTCCACGATGAAGAGCGCGATTTTTTATTCACTGCAACTGAATAGTTATTTGCAAATGTCTGTGCTCTGCGTCCGCGTTGTGCCAACTGCAGGAGAGTCGACACGACAGTGGCTCGCTGAAGCAGACCTACTTGATCGTGAATATCAAATTACAGACGACGGCGAGTACCTGTATATTCCTGTTACGAATCCGGCGCTGGTTGACGACTCATATACACTTGTCGAACATGCCGCTCCGAAGCGAGAAACACCGACGAGACCAAAGGATGTGTTATCCTACGAGCCCACATACGAGCGACTTGGTGATATTGCAATTCTTGATACTGAAGACACTAGCCGAGCCGAGGAGATAGCTGACGCAATTATGACCTCTGATCTTCAAATATCGACAGTGATAAATCGTGCTTCAAAAATTAAAGGGGCACAGCGTGTTCGCGACTGGGATGTCATTCGAGGGGCAGATACCGAAACCACCCATTCTGAGTATGGATATACATACACACTTGACATCGCGAAGGTATACTTCTCACCCCGACTAGCGACAGAGCGTCATCGTGTCGTCACACAAATTGATGAAGATGAAAATGTAATCGACATGTTCGCTGGTGTTGGCCCATTTGCGATACCAGCCGCAGATCGTGGGAATTCGGCTGTCGCCTGTGATATTAATCCAACTGCAATCTCGTATCTTGATGCAAATGCGGAGGAAAATCACGTCACGAATTCGATTTCATCACTCTGTGATGACGTCCGTAAGATACAGAATGCATACGCTGGCTGGGCTGATCGTCTCATTATGAATCTTCCTCACACCGCTGATGAGTTTCTTGATGCAGCGGTCACGATGGCTGCTGAAGAGTGTATTATCCATTATTATGACATTCAGAGTGATACGGATCGATACACCCCCGCAATTCGGGCAGTCCGTGACGCTGCTACCCCACTGTATGATGTTCAAATCGACACGCGACGCACGGTTCGATCGTATGCGCCGCATGAATCAAATGTCGTCATCGATGCGCATCTCAAATAAACTCACCACTCGTGAGCCACCAGATACTGGCTCCTGCTGTTATAGATAAGATATTACAGTGCCGCGATGGGTGGCAAGGTTCCGTACCACCCGAGTTGAAATCTGAGAGAAGTGGGTTTACTGGACCTGCGAGTATGCACCGACAAGTGCCTGAGACAACTCAACGTCCTCAACACGGCTTTTTTCATCGATAATTGTTGATTCGATATCGGCATCGCTAATTGTCGCATCGCTGAAGACGACAGTTCGTTCGAGTGTCGTGTTTTTGACACTGCTCTCCTCCATGATATGGACGTTCTCTCCTAAGTGACTGTTTTCGACTGTCGCAGAGTCGGCAATATAGGTCTCGCCATCCAGATACCATGACACAGCGTCAAGATAACTTTCTGGTGTGCCGATATCGAACCATGCTCCATCAAAGGTGAATGCATTCAGTTCTCCCCGCTGTTGAAGCCACTGCATGAGATAGCCAGGCTCATCCGGATTGTTTCCATCGCTTAGATATACTTCGAAATCAGGAAGCGTGTCCTGAGGAAAGGCATAACAAGCGATCGAAACGAGCGTGCTTTGCGGATGGTCGGGCTTCTCTTCGAAATCTACGACTTCTTCGTTTTCGAGTTGAACTAATCCGTATGAACTGGCACGTTCTCGTGAACCAACATCATATGCTGCGAGACACGGCGTATCATGTCGTTGAAAAAAGTCCACAAATTCGCCTATTCCAAATGAGAGCAGATTATCTCCAGCGATTACTATGAGGTCATCATCTACATCTTCTCGGTCAATAAGCTGTTCGAGTGCTCCGACGACCCCGAATTTCTCATCTTCCTCAGTCGTGTCTTCGACAGACAACGTCGGTTTTTCATACGCTGAATCGGCGATGAAATCCTGAAACGTATCTGCAAATCGTTCGTTTGTGCTTACGAACACTTCGTTGACGCGCGAATCAGCTTCTAACTCCTCAAAGATCACGTCAATGACGGTTCCATCACCGACAGGGAGAAACATTTTTGGACGATCTTTAGTGATAGGCCACATTCGTGTTGCATAGCCACCTGCAAGAACAACAGCTTTCATATATCAATGCTGCTACCGTACTGGCAAGTGTGTTTCCCAATCGAACTGACATATATGCTATCATAGCATACTCCAATGACATCTGATACACAGACGACACGTGAGCAGTTGAGTGAGCTCTTACGGGATGAGCCGGCCACAGCGTCGACGTTAGCAACAGAATTGCACATCAGCACCAACGATGTGCATCAGCATATTGAGCACATCGCTCAGACGCTTACAGCGAAAAACAATCAGACGCTCCTTGTTGTACCACCTGTGTGTAAAGAGTGTGGATTCAATGAGTTTCAGAAAAAGGTAGCTCGCCCCTCGCGCTGTCCACAGTGCCGGTGTGAGCGGGTTGAGGAACCCTCTTACACAATCGAGACCACATCTCCGCAGTAGGCATCGCTCACCAATTAGTCGTCACCTGTTTCATCAACGATAATTACTTCACCGTCTTCGACGGTTACATTGATGAGCGTCTTGACGCTGTGAGAGCTCTCATCTAATTCATTTGGCCCTGCTTTCTTTATCACCGCGACTGTATCAACGATATCCGCACCGATCTGCTCAAGCGCATCAAGAACCGCACGCATTGTCCCCCCGGTCGAAAGGACGTCATCTAGCACCAGCACGCGGTCTCCTGCAGACACATCATTGATATACATCTCACTTTCAGAGTACCCGGTTTGCTTGCTCAAAGAGACCTCACCATCCAACCCATATCGTCGTTTCCGGATCACCACAATCGGAATATCAGTCATAAGCGAGACTGCTGTTGAAATATGGATTCCCATCGCTGCTGGAGTGACGATTTTATTCACGTCTGCAATCTCGGCCTTTCGAATGATTCGAATGACGATCTCGCGCAGCAGACCTGGCCGAAGCATTGGGACACCATCACTGATTGGATGGACAAAATACTCATACTCTCCTTTTTCGATAATCGGTGATTCAAGCAGCGATTGCCGCAGCTTATCCATATGTCGGGTACTCAGGAATTAAAATAAAGTCTGGCGGTTATACATTGTGAGATTTCAGCATGTCACAGCAGTTGCAGGTCAGACCCTACCGACTTGAGCCGTGGAGCCGACACGGTGGAAAACAGTTGTTCGGTTGCTGGACAGGAGTGATGTCCCAAATGATTTTTTTCGTCTACCCTGTACTGTGTTGTGTTATACTCTGTCACAGCGTTCCCCGCTTGTAGACAGGGTCTTCGCCCTGACGGACGTTCGCGCCCGGCGTCCCGCTCAGAAAGCCACAGAGCCACCCCCCCCGCCAGCCTGTCGGACGTGCGGGTCCCCAGCCGACTGAGTACCTGAGGAGGGTGGACGACATTTCGCTCCACAGAGGCACTCGATGTGTCTAGACGGGGTTCGAAAGGTCTGCTTCTGTTTGATCGAGTTGTCCGTGCTTGACACGGTCGTATTGTCACGTCACCGGACCGCGACCGCGCAATCGTCGCCTCACGCGAAGGTATACTCAAGGGTGTGTAGGCCGAGCTCAAAGAAGCGCGCATCGCTATTTGATTCAAGAGTGGGAGGAGCCCAGCTCGTCAAACTTCGTTTTCGCGACTCTGACACCCCCGCCAGACATTGGAAATCACTTCGAACTCACGCGATTCGAGAATCGGAGAATCTTGTCGCCACGTCACACATTTCTGCCCGACCTCAAAGTATTCTCCTTGTGCGGCGATAAAATTCGCTGTCGAAGTTGAGATTGCTTCACATATGTGAGGAGTCGCAAAAAATGGTAGCTCACTCAGAGAGGATGGCGAATGAACTACCCCTTCCCACTTCGCTCGTCAAGAGGTGACCACCGTCTAAGACTGGCCCGTTGAAGAAGGGAAGTGAGCCTCGCGGGAGTCAGTGTGGGGCAGCGATTTCTGTCAACGTCGTTGACCGCCCAGTTTCTGAGGTTTTCCAGATAATTCGAATATACTCTCCTTCCCATTTCCCTTTTCGTTGGTACATCGCACGCTCACCGGCGGTAATGAGGTTATCTTCACCAGCTGCATCAATGAACGTCACTGAGGCAGTTGGGTCAAGTGGCGCCTCAGTCACGACATTGAGTTGTGCTGCAGGTATTGAATCTCCAGACCTGTGCATAATCGTCAGGGTATCACTGGCTGGAAACTCAATAGTGAACCTGACCTGTGGGGGTGTCTCATCGAGTTGTGAGCTGAGAGTAAGAACGAATGTCCCTACGATTGCTGCGAGTATGACCGTGATTGCAACCATTAAGATCACACCAATAACCGGCGAAATTCCTCGGTAGTCCTCGTCTAACACCAATACCATGCGCAGCATGGGTCTGTCTTGTTATTAAAAAACTTACCAGAACACGACGCAGCGGAAGATGTATTTGATTGCTCATGTAATTTTTCGACAGAGATGTGGCACCCACCTGGCCGTTTCAACACGACACTTGCTCTCGGAGGTGGCTAATGGCTGTTGAAACAGTCCCACTGCTGGTTCCAGTTAGTCGCTCCTCCACTATTCGAAATACAGTTGCATTCAGCGTCAGCGAAGCAAAGAAGCAAGCTGAAGACGCCGCTGCTCAACCTGCAATTCACTTTGTGTACTTGTCCCGAGGGAGTTCGATCGCGGGAGGCGAAGCTTCTTCACAGGGGGAAGAACTACTGGAGCGCGTGCGTCTGTGGGCACAGGAGGATGCTGATGATACTGAAATAGCTCTTGAAACAGCAACGCTGGGGAGTAACCAATATCTGTTTAGTCCGGGCGATTATGCGACTGTTACGCTTCAGTATGCAAAGGAGCAAGATATCAGTTCAATCATTATCGATCCAGAGTATCAGCCGGGCGGAAACGCTCCTATGCTCAGGTCGTTTGAGTTGGAGCTCACACGATCGGATGTCACGGTCATAAAAGCACCAGTCGAACGTACAACGGTTCGGTCAGAGCTCACAACACGCGCCTCTGTATCAAAGTTTGTGTTCACCTTCTTGTTAGTCGGAGGGTTCTATTTATTAATTGCAGGGAGTCTAAAGCCATTTGAACTCCTTACAGGCGCGGTGACCGCGACTATCGTAGCAGCAGGCCTCTCGAACGTCGTTTTTGGAATTTCGCCCAGCCCACTTCGCACGTTTCAGCGCGTCCTTCGGTTACTCATATACATTCCATACTTACTCTGGGAAATCACGAAGGCAAACATAGAAATCGCATACATCATTCTTCATCCATCCCTGCCGATTGATCCGGAGATGAGTCGATTCAAAGCCGCGGTTTCAGGTTCATTACCTGTTACTGTCCTTGCTAATAGCATTACGCTCACTCCAGGCACATTGACCGTTGATGTGGACTCGACAGGGCTCTATATTCATAGTCTCACCGAGTCAGCACGGGATAGCTTGGAGGCTGGTGGACTCGAACGCGCTGTTCGATTTGTGTTCTATGGTCGCAAAGCAGCACGAATCCCCAGCCCGCTCGAACGTGAGCGTCCAATTCTATCTGAGGATGCCGAATCACAGGAGGCTGACTGATGCCGACAGTGCTTGTTGAGCAGATTTTATTGGCCACAGCGGGCGTCTTGATCCTCTCCACACTGGCACTGTTGTACCGCATCGCTGTTGGACCAACGATCCAGGACCGTGTCATCGGTGTGAATGGACTTGGGACCACAACAGTTGTGATTCTTGCACTGTTGGCTGCGGCACTCAATCGGCCTGTCTTTCTGGACGTCGCGCTGGTGTACGCTATGTTGAATTTCTTGATGAGTATCGCAATTTCAAAGTTCACTGTCGAACGAGGGGGAGTTGTGTAGTGACGCCTGTTGAGATCGTTGCCACTGTTCTCATTCTATTTGGCGCCTTCTTTGGCATCGTGGCCGCTATCGGAGTCATTCGTCTTCCGGATATCTATACGAGAGCACACGCAACTTCAAAGAGCGATACGTTAGGCATATTATTGAGCCTCATTGGAGTTGCACTTATTTTTGGGACGGGTGTGACTGCGGCCAAGACAGTCCTGCTAGCAGTGTTCATGTTTGTGACGAACCCCACAGCAGCACATGCAATTTCCCGTGCTGCGTATGATCAAAATATCACCCCCTGGTTTCGTAGCGAGAGTGAAGATTAATGCTCGTAACAATCACTCTGCAGGCCGTTCTCTTTCTTGCGTTGTTTATTGCACTTGTGGCTGTTGCATTACGTGACGTTCTCAATTCGATCATTGCATTTGCTGTGTTTAGCTTTGCTGTTGCTATCACTTGGGTACTGTTTGCTGCACCTGATGTCGCATTGACCGAGGCTGCCGTTGGTGCTGGCATCACCACTATCCTATTCCTTGTGACAATTGCACGAACTGTTCGCCCGAGCAGCGAGGAGCTATTTGAGTCGATTGGGTGGCGTGGTGGCGTGCTTGCAGTCGCACTCATGGGGCTGCTGGTGGTGACGGTCCCATCCCTTCCAGCGATAGGAAGCACATCTGCACCAATTGCGACTGCTGAGCTCACGAATTATTATCTTGAGAATGCGGACACAGAGACTGGTGTCAAAAACGTCGTGACAGCAATCTTGGTTGCGTACCGTGGCTTTGATACACTTGGTGAGGCGACTGTAGTAATCACAGCCGGCCTTGCGGCACTTATCGTTCTACGACAGGAGACATTCCTATGAGTACAGAGGAGATAGATCCCACTAAAGAGGTCAATCGGATTTATGTTGAATCGACGATTATCATGACGACTGTTCGGTTAGTTGTCCCATTTGTATTTGCATATGGGCTGTTCGTGATGTTTCATGGCGCAGACTCAGCTGGTGGTGGATTTCAGGGTGGTGTGATCGTTGCCGCTTCGATCTTGCTTGTTGGGTTTGCATTTGGGATTGATGCAACCCGAATATGGATATCTGAGTTGTTGACCCGAATGGCGATCGTGACGGGTGGGACAATATTTGTGCTCATTGGTATTGGATCAGTGCTGAATGGTGGTGCGTTTCTTGACTATTCAGCATACGGTCTTGACAAAACTGGAATCAAATATATCATCGAAATCATTGAGCTTGCAATCGGAGCTATCGTGTCTGGTGTCCTCATCGGGCTGTTCTTTACTCTCGCCAAGGGCGATATGCGTAGTGGCGAGGATGAGCAGAAGTCAGCTGAATCAGGCCAAGATCAGGAGGCCACATCGTAATGTTAGAGCTTATTGGAACACACTATAGTTACTTTGCATATGTTGCACTGGTAGGGATCGGTCTGTATGCAGTCATAGAGAGTTCGAACTTGGTCAAAAAGCTCATTGGGCTGAATATTTTCCAAGTTGGTATTTTCCTCTTTTTCATCACTGGCGGGTACATCACTGGTGGTGTCCCACCGCGCGTGGCTGAAGGCGGAGGCCCGTATGTGAGCCCCCTTCCACAAGTGCTGATTCTTACAGCAATTGTCGTTGGAGTCAGTCTCACTGCTGTTGGCTTAGCACTCATCGTCAGAATATACGAAGAGTACGGCACACTTGATGAGAAAGTCCTCAGCGAGGCTCAGATCAATGAGTGAAACACTTGCACTGCTCGTTGCACTGCCGGTCCTTACAGCACTGGTTCCGGTTGTGCTTGGTCGCATATGGCAGAGGGCTGGATGGACAGTCGCCTTTGTTGGGACGGTTTTGCATTTAGCTTTAGTGGTTCAACTAGCCAGAGCCATACGAGTTGAAGGAACCGTCTCTTACGCTGTTGGGAACTTCGCTCCACCAATCGGTATCGAACTTGTCGGCGACTGGATCTCAGCGACGCTTGTTGGGCTCGTTTCGATTATCACACTGATTGTATTAATCTTTGAACGTGACCGAAACGACAGTTCGGACGCCTTCTACAGCGAGTTACTCCTTTTAACAGCAGGACTTTCAGGAATCTTTGTCACCGGCGACCTGTTCAATCTGTACGTCTTTCTTGAAATCACTGGTTTAGCAACGTATGCGTTGGTCGCGACCAATCCATCCCCACGAGCTGCCGTTGCCAGTCTCAAATACCTCCTTGTCGGGACGATCGGCGCCTCGCTTTATTTGTTAGGTGTTGGCTACCTCTATATCTCCACAGGGACGCTGAATATGGCTGATCTCTCACAGCAACTCGCTGAGGTAGGATATACTTCGCCGCTGATATTGACCGGGTTTGTATTGATTATGATTGGCCTTGGTGTCAAGACCGCACTGTTCCCGCTGCACACGTGGCAGCCAGATGCATACACTGAATCGTCTGACTCGGTGACAGTCCACATTGCAGCGCTCGTTTCGACAGCAGCTGCATACGCCATATTTAGAGTCACGTTTGCAGTCTTTACTCCTTCGTTTGCATCGGCTGTTCCCGTCGCGCTTGACGCGCTCACAATCGCTGCACTACTCAGTATTATTCTTGGGTCAGTCTTCGCGATTATGCAGACGAATCTGAAACGAATGCTCGCCTATTCATCAGTCTCGCAGTTTGGACTCGTGATTGTTGGGGTCTCTGTCATTAATGAGACAGCACTCGTTGGAAGCCTTGTCCACTTGGTCGGTCATGCAGTCATGAAAGCAGGGCTGTTCATCGCCATCGGGGGGCTTTCGATTGTTGCAGGAGGATATGAACTGGAAGACATGCGTGGCATCGCTCAAAGGGCGCCGATACTAAGCGCTGGATTTGCTGTGCTTGCATTCGCGCTTGTTGGTGTTCCACCAGCGGTTGGCTTTGTCGGCAAGTGGAATATTGTCTTGGGCGCTATCAACAGTGGCGACTGGATTGTGGCAGTTGTCGTCGTGACAAGCACACTACTTACACTCGCCTACTTCGCACGTGTAATTGAGCGGATGTATTTCAACTCACCGATAAATATCGACCAAACAGCAGCGACTGACGGAGGTCAAGCACGACCAAGCGTGCCATTTCAAACACGGGCTCTGGTTAGTATTCTTGCATTCGCCTCGGTCTCGTTTGGACTCGTTGCAATCCAGTTCATCGCTGCGATTACTCCCATTGTCGGAGGATATCTCACATGACTGATATCGCCTCACTCCGTCCGCTGGCTGCAGTGATGATTCCATTTGTTGGCATATTCGCAATCATCGCCGCCCGAAGTCGACCGAATATCCGTGAAGCAGCAACAATCCTGACTGCACTCAGCACGCTCGCCGTTATCGGAAGTCTCGTTCCAGCGGTGTTGAACGGAACCGTTCACGTGTTTCGTCTGGGAGTGTTTGTCCCAGGTATTGAAATCGCGCTCCGCGCTGATGCACTTGGGATGTTGTTCGCACTGCTGGCAAGCCTCCTGTGGTTGATCACGAGCTTCTACAGTATTGGGTACATGCGTGGCTTGGATGAACATGCTCAGACGAGATACTTTGCATCCTTTGCGGCAAGTGTGGGCACAGCAGTCGGAGTCGCATTTGCATCGAATCTTATCGCCCTCTATATATTCTATGAGTTACTGACCGTGGCGACGTACCCACTCGTGACTCACGATGAGACACAAACAGCACGACGAGCCGGACGGAAGTACTTAGCATACACATTTGGTGGTGGCATTGCAGTACTGACAGGCACTGCTATTGTCTTCTGGACGACAGGGAGTGTAACATTTACTGCCGGCGGGATCGCAGCACTTGGGACGACAGATCCTGTCATTGCTCGTGCAGGATTTGCTCTCTTGGCTGGAGGATTTGGGGTCAAAGCGGCACTGATTCCTGTTCATTCATGGCTTCCGGACGCGATGGTTGCACCGACGCCTGTTTCAGGACTGTTACATGCAGTAGCTGTTGTCAAGAGTGGTGTCTTTGGCATTGCACGAACCGTGCTTGACGTATATGGTCCTGCTACGGTTGGTGACCTTGGTGTCGGTATCGTGCTTGCGACAGTTGCTGGTGCGACCATCCTCATTGCCAGCATTATTGCGCTTCGACAGGATAATCTCAAACGGAGACTTGCTTACTCAACAATCAGCCAGTTGTCGTATATTGTTCTTGGGCTTGGTTTGTTATCACCCGCTGCACTCATCGGTGGACTACTTCACATTCCAGCCCATGCATTCATGAAACTCACTCTGTTTTTCTGTGCAGGGGCGATTCACGTTGAAACACACACCGACAATATCAGCGAAATGGCTGGTATCGGGCGTCGTATGCCGCTTACGATGGCAGCGTTTGGAGTGGCCGCACTTGGAATGGCAGGGCTCCCACTGGTGGCTGGATTCGTGAGTAAGTGGTATCTGCTCATCGGGAGTGTTGAGAGCGGTGGTGTAGGTGGTGTCTTCGCTCTTGTTCTACTCACATCAGGCATCTTGAATATCGGCTATTTCTGGCCTGTCGTGTATCAGGCATTCTTTGAGACGCAAAATAACGCAGACTCAAAACCGGTCATTGAATTTAATATGGGGGGAAGAACGGCACGCACAGACGGTGGAACCGAATCAGAAAACTCGATGACAGCGTCACCAGTGTCAGAATCAAATACAAATCAGCCAGAGTCGCCCGGCTCGCACGCCGGCAGTTCAAATTACGCCGTTGATCGACACCCAAGCGATCATCACGCTGAATCTGCTGATGACGCATCCTCTCACATGGAGGGGACGCGGGCATGGAAAGAGCCAGCACTTGGGAATGAGAGTACATGGTTTATGTTAGGTCCAATCGCGATTGCGGCATTCGGCGCGATCCTCATAGGAATCCTCCCAGCAGAGATGATCTTCCTTAGACTCATTAATATCATCGTTGCCGGTGTCACGGGGGTAAGCCTATGATAGAGTACTCCCTTGTTGATATCGTCGCTCAACTCACTGATATTGGGCTGTCATCTGTCGATATTCCAGTCATTGCGCCACCAGCGATATTCATCCTCGCAATAGCGCTCATCCTTCCGGCGCTCAGTCGTCGTGTCGGTCATGGACTGGGAGTTCTTGTCACAGCAGGTGTTGCAATCATGTCATTGTTCATTCGCGACGGGACTTATCTTGCGGTGAATTTTCTAGGCTTCGACGCGGTGTTGCTCTTTGTCGATAGTTTCTCACGACTCATGGGGGTGATTTTCGGGACGATTGGAGCCGCAGCCGTTGTATACTCGTATTCATCAAACGCGACGAACCGACAGACTGCCTTCGCACTTGGATATGTCGGGACGAGCATCGGCTCTGTATTTGCTGGCGACTGGTTGACACTCATCTTCTTTTGGGAACTAATGGCGGTCACAAGCAGTCTCTTGGTGTGGGACTATGGTGGCGAAGCAGTTCGAGCAGGCTTTCGATATGCCATCTATCATGGGGTTGGTGGTAGCTTGCTGCTGGCAGCTATCATTTGGCAATACGTTGAGGTTGGATCGTTCCTCTTCAGTGCAAGTCAGGGATTGACTGCCGGTGTACCTGCAGTTCTTGGTGCGATTGGCATCGGAGTGAACGTTGGATTCGTCGGACTCCACCCGTGGCTTCCAGATACGTATCCACGTCCACACATCGCCGCAAGTGTGTTTCTGTCGGTTTATACGACGAAAACAGGTGTGTACGGTCTCGCACGTGCCTTTCCAAATGGAAATCTTGCAGTTGCCTACATGGGTACAGCCATGGCACTTGTTGGAGTGATATATGCACTTCTACAGAATGACATGCGCAGGCTTCTTTCGTATCACATTCAGTCACAGGTTGGATATATGGTGGCAGGTGTCGGAATTGGGACAGCACTGGCCACTGCAGGTGCATTTGCACATGTATTTAACCATATTTTGTACAAGGCATTACTATTCATGACCGCTGGCGTCGTAATTGCCGGCACTCAAGAGGAGAATCTTAAATATCTCGGTGGACTCAAAAATGCACTTCCACTCACCGGATTGGCATTTGTTATCGCGGCGCTTTCGATCAGTGGTTTCCCAGGATTTAATGGATTCGTAAGTAAGGGGATGATTACCGGAGCTGCACATAAGAAGCATCTCGACGGAATATTTTATATTCTACTCGCTGCCGGTGTTGGCACGTTTATGTCCTTTATCAAATTCGGCTACTACGCATTTGTGAGGGAGGCTGAGAGTGTCACCCCTGTTCAATCTTCGCGCACGGGTCAGCGAGTTGCAATGCTCAGTGTTGCTGGCCTGTGTGTACTCTTTGGACTCTTTCCTGAGATGCTATTTAGCATCCTCCCCGGAAGTACGGCTAAGGCTGACCCGTTCACACTTTCGCATCTGTCCGAAGGTGCCATCCTCGCAACACTCGGAATTATTGGATTCGCAGTTCTGAAGAAACCATTGTCTAAAATCACAGATGTCCCTGACATTGACCGTATCGTCCATCCTGCTGTCTTCTATGCCACGCGTGGACTCGTCCGCGGCACAACGGAGATATTCGCACTTGTGGATGCACTGCTCGTCCGGTTGAGTTCGGAAGCAATTGATACGATCAATAACCCAGCGCGGGTTACCAACGTTGTTCCTGGATTCCAGAGTGAGCAAGCCCCTGCAGAGATAAGAAGCTCTGGTGTGAACATAGGAACCGGAGCACTGCTCGTTGTTCTCACAGCAGTCATGACACTGACACTCACAATCCTCATGTAGATTCTTCTTAGACTGACGGGAGAAGTGGAATATAGGTCTGAAGATGTGACATATTAAGACGCACTCGCCCCAAGAGCGGGCGATAGGTTAGGAAAGCGCCGTTGCGAGCTCAGAAGCGACCGTTAGTCCGAAACGAGTCTTCGATCCGCTAAACGTGGTAACCTCGGTTTCAGTGACGATGTACGCTTCAGTTTCACTCTCACCCATTACACTTGCACTGTTCGCAACAGCGAACTGAAGATCATAGCGACTTTGAATTGCTCTTGCTGCTTTGATTAAAGAATCTCTATCACGAGTCGTTTCAGTCTTGAATCCCACAATTGGGAGGTCTGGGTGTGAGTCGCGGACTGAACCGATTACCTTTGGTGTGGGCTTAAGAGAGAGGGATCGAGGGTGACCAGATCGCAGTTTCTCAGGTGACTTATCCACGGTATAGTCGCTGATGGCTGCAGCACTGATGAGCGCATCCGACTCTGAAACACGTTCACGCACGGTTGCATGCATCTCCGTACTTGACTCAACGATATGAGTCGTTCCGACCGAGACATCCTGTTCGGTCGTTACAAGTTCGACTGTCGCCCCGAGCATCTGACACCCATGTGCAACCGCATGGCCGGTTTGCCCAGAGGCGCGTGAGGTGAGAATCCTGATCGGATCAATCGCCTCCGCAGTCGCCCCAGCAGTGACGAGCACACGCGTCCCGTCAAGCGGATTTGCATGCACTGCCTGGCTCACCGCCCGTACGATGGCGTCTTCAGTCGCAATCTTTGCTTTCGATTCCTCAATTCGCGGGGCAACGAAATTAATCCCCCACTTCTCGAGCGTTTCGAGCGCGCTCACCACTCCTGGGTGGTCATACATCGGTTGGTGCATCGCTGGCGCAATAACCGTCGGCACGTCTGCACCGATAGCAGTCGTCGCACAGGTCGTCACTGGTGTATCATCAACTGCTGAAGCGATCTTTCCGACTGTGTTCGCTGTCGCTGGCGCAACCAGTAGCACATCTGCCCATCCATCCCGGCCGCACAGTTCAATATGTTCGACCGAGCCGGTGATCTCAGTGATGACCGGGTGATCGGTCGCAAAATCCACCGCCCAGGGGTGAATGATCCCCTGTGCGCTTTGACTCATCACTCCACGAACAGATGCACCATGACGACGTATCTCATGAGCCAGTTCTACGACTTTGACCGCTGCAATGCTTCCCGATACACCCAGCGCGACATTGCACCCATCAAGCATACAGTTACAAACAGTGTCGGTATGAACATAACTACACAGGATACAGTAGTTCAGCACGAATGCCTCAGAGTGTTCGAGGACAGCAATCACAGTCGCTGTTCTGTCATTCCCTACTCAACCCTAGCTTCTTTGTATTGGTGAGCAGTTATTACAACCTAGCTGTGGAATACATCCGTGTGAGTGCTAATATACATCTCCCTCGGGCAGAGGTGTATGAGGCATTGCTCGATTTTGCCCGATACGAGCAATATTCAGAGTATCTCAGGTCTGTTCGGACACTGCGGGGTAACGGTGATGTCGGGACAGCCTATTCATTGAAATTTGCGTGGTGGAAGCTTTCATATGCAGTCGAATCAGAAGTGACCGCAACTGAGAATCCAGATTACATCAACTGGCGAACAACAAACAACCTTGACGCGAGGGGAAGATGGATAATCAGTCCACAGGGGCCTCACAGTGACTGCGACCGTGACTCTCTCTCGAAGGTGACTTTCGAAGCTGAGTATGATCCCCACTCAGCGAACGTTGGGAAGATCAATATTCCTCGGTTTGTCTCGTTTGATTGGGTGGCTGCAAAGATTGAGTCTGCGATTGCTGATGAGGCAGAGCGCGTTGTTGAGCGAGTTGTCGCTGATCTTGAAGGGGAACCGCGTCCAGTGAATATGAATATCACAACTCAGAGACCATCTGATTAATTTTCTCCACGGCTCTGCTGAGAATAAGCCCTAACGGCTTCATGCTCGGGCTCTGCACCACACCAGCAGGCGAATCTCATTCCTCTTGACCTTCCCGAATAGGTTGACTGGAAATCGACACCCGAACGCTCGCTGTGTTCGTAGAACTCCCTCCATAGCGACAACGACCCGACAACACAACTCCTGTCGCACACCGAGCGATTTCGAGAGGAGTCGAATTTCCAAACACGCGTCAGCGTTGGATCGAGGTTTGCAATCCATCTTCGGATTTTCTGACTGTACTTCTCGCACATGTGTTAATGATCCACCGGTGTCGGCTTCACCCTCTCAGGTGGCTTCAGGCGCAGAGATCATACGGGAACTCACATCTTCGACTTCCAGACGACCTGAGGCACTCAGCTTGTTTCCTCTGTAGATGATTAGATTACTATTTTGATGATTCGGTGAACGACCCCCTGCCTACTCGCCGTCTTTTTAGAGGCTTCCTGTTTCGATGACGGTCTCAGACGGCGTCTAACCGTGAGATGGCCTCTCACGAACGCGGTTTTCATCCACAACCTCTGACCAGAGGAAGGAAACAGACCGAACGCAATCTCCACGGGCATTGTATCTTTGGATTATCCCACCCTTTTCAAAACCGCGAGATAAGATATTGATTGCGGCGTTGGCATCCCTATCCATCCCAAAGCCACGAGCAGGACACGAATGCTCTCGGACCCACAACGGTTTGTCTGATTCGACACCCACAGGAGGCACACTCCTTGGTCATGCCTGCTGGTTCTACTTCGACAAAGTGCGTTCCTTCGCGTTGCAGTTGTATGCAAGCGATGTAGTGAACGTGTCCGACGCTGCCGAAACCATATTCCGAATGTTTCTAACGGACTCCAGCATCGACTTCACATTCAAATCCTCAACGGCAACCACGTCGTGCTCAGTAGCAGAGTAGTTCGAGAGCTTGTGCAGGAAGCCGTCGCGTTTCTGCTTGACTTGCTGGTGGTACTCAGCTATGTTCAGCATTTTCGAGGTGGAGTCCCTGAGCTCAAGGAGCAAACGGAGTGAGCGAGTCGGTCGGAGAGGAAACCGACATAGTAGGACACAACCGCCACACTGCGATCGACTCCCGAGCTCATAAGTGCCGTCGGGCACTCCCTGAAATGATCGGCGTGCGTTGAACCGCCGTCGTGAAACTCGCCGCTTTCGACGAGCGACGCGACGTTCTACCGGAACAAGGTGTCGCTGGCAACTGTTGAGGGCCGAGTCGAA
>ERZ1034569.31-NODE-31-length-46631-cov-14.337341_pt1 | contig 46631 bp, 41 predicted proteins | sample MGYA00520706_ERZ1034569 | MGnify/ENA primary metagenome ERZ1034569 (study PRJEB33760, sample SAMEA4777722) | hypersaline lake metagenome | biome: hypersaline environment; feature: brines | place: Spain | collected 2014-08 | depth 0 m ...
CGCTCCCGCCCCACCCGACTGCAAGCGGGACCTCCGGTCCCGCCCTGCGCACGCCACCACCTGGCTCGCGGCTTCGCCGCTCGCTTTCCGAGGCTCTCCCTCCGGTCGAGCCTCGCACAGGGGCGGCGTGGCGCGCGCCGATGGCCGACGGTACGCCTCCGAACGCTGCCACTGACCGCCAACGTTGTTATGCCTGGCGTCCAACTGACTCCGTGTGAACACAGAGAGCGTGTGGCCCCCCGACGACAGCCACAGCCGTCGAGCCGTGGCCGAACTCGCCAGACAGCTCTGTGGCGACCAGGCGGTCGTGTTCGCTGTCGTGTTCGGCTCACAACAGTCGGGTGAGACGACGGCGGCGTCGGATCTCGACATCGCAGTGCAGTTCGACGACGACTGTTCGAGTCACGAGCGGTTCCGCCGCCGCTGTCACCTCTCTGGAGAACTCCAACGGGGCGACCTGCCGTTCGTCGACGTGTCGGATCTCGACACACTCCCGTTGGAAGTCGCGGCCGACGCAGTCGGCGGACAGCTCCTCTGTGGCGACCGCGCGGCGTTCGCGTCGGTTCGGCGGACGGTCGCCGCCGAGTACGCCCAGCGACGCGAGGAACTACAGGCGCACCACCGCTCAGTCATCGACGAGATCGCCGAAGAGGGGTTGCGTGGTTGACGACCGAACCGTCTCGATCAAACTCGAACAGATACAACAGTTCTACGGAGAGCTGTGTGAACAACGAGAGGATCTATCCGAAGAGGAGTTTCTCGACAGCACAGTTCGACAGCGTGCAGTAGAGCGGATGTTCGAGAACGCTATCCAAGCCTCGACAGACCTCGCTCAGCACGTTGCCACACAGGCGTTCGGCTACGACGATGACAGCGCGAAAGGCGCAGTAAAGCGACTTGCGCGAGAGGGGGTCGTCGACGAGGAGACGGCGGCCACGCTCGTCTCCGCCGTCGGATTCAGAAACGTTCTGGCTCACGAGTACGGTCACGTTGACCCTGTAGAAGTGTACGGGCTGTTGCAGACCGAACTGAGTGTGTACGAGGCGTATAGTCAGCAAATCACTGCCTGGATCAGAGAATAGTCACCCCCCTACCGTCCACGCGCGTGCCGCAACACGTCACCCTCGTAGACGACGCCACGTTCGGCGTCGAGCGTCACGAGCATCTCGTCGTCGATCCGGCTGGGGACCGGCGCGCCGGACACCATCGGAATCTCCTGTTCGCGGGCGATGATGGCGGGATAGCCCGTCATTCCCGCGCGGGCGTCGACGATGCCGGCGAGCTTTCCGGTGTCGCCGTAGAACTCTGCGTCGAACGTCGCGGGCAGGTAGGCGATCACGTCGTCCGGCACGTCGGACAGGTCACCGTCCGGCACGCGGGCCAACGGCGCACACACCCGGCCGCCGACGACGTTGCGGCCGGTGGCGACCGTCTCGGCGGCGACGTGGAGTTTTAGGGTGTTGGTGCTGTTCCCCTCCAGTTCCGTCATCATCCCCGAGAGCACGACCAACGTGTCACCGGAGTCGGCGACACCCGTCGAGAGCGCGGCGTCGACCGCGTCGTCCATCACCTCCTCGACGCTCTCAGAATAGCCCGCCGCGACCGGCCGGACACCCCACGAGAGCGCGAGCTGGCGGCGCACCGCGTCGGAGGGTGTGGTCGCGACGACTGGCACCGCCGGCCGGAACTTCGCGGTCTTGCGGGCGGTGTAGCCGGACTCGGAGGCGGTGACGACCGCCGAGGCGTCCGTGTCGCGGGCGAGAAACCGGGCCGAGCGGGCCAACGCCTCCGTCCGGGAGTCGTCGTCGGCGACCGGGACGCGTTGTTCGCGCGTCTCCGCGTACTCGTCGCTGTCCTCCACCCGGCGGACGATCCGGTCCATCGTCTCGACCACCCGCGCCGGGTGGTCGCCGACGGCGGTCTCGCCGGACAACATCACCGCGTCCGTCCCGTCCAAGACGGCGTTGGCCACGTCTGACGCCTCCGCCCGGGTCGGGCGGCGCGCGGCCACCATCGAGTCGAGCATCTCCGTGGCCGTGATCACGGGGGTGCCCGTCTCGACACACGTCCGGATGATCCGTTTCTGGATCACCGGCACCTCCTCTAAGGGACACTCCACGCCTAAATCGCCACGCGCGACCATCACGCCGTAGGCGGCGTCGACGATCCCGTCTAAGTTCTCGACGGCACCCCGGCGTTCGATCTTGGCGACCAACGGCACGTCACCCGCGCCGTGTGCCTCCATCGCGTCCTGGACGGCGTACACGTCGTCGGCGTCCCGGACAAACGAGGCGGCGACGAAGTCCACGTCCGCCTCCCCGGCGACCGCCAACTCCGCCTCGTCGGCCGCCGTGACGGGGTTGAGCCCGAGATCCACGCCCGGGAGGTTCACCCCCTTCCGAGAGTCGAGCGGCCCGCCGGAGTCGACCCGCGCGTAGACGGTGTCGCCGTCGACGTTCGTGACGGTCGTTTCGATCCGGCCGTCGTCCAACAGGAGCCTGTCGCCCGGTTCGCTGGCGGCCACGGAGTACGACAGCCCGACGCGTTCGGGCGTCGCCGTCTCCCCCTCGGTGAACGCCACCTCACTCCCAGTCTCCAACTGAACCGGCTCGTCGATGTCGGCGGTGCGAACCTCCGGCCCCTGAAGATCCAACATCGCGGCCAACGGCCGTCTCGTCGCGTCATCGACCGACCGGATCGTCTCCACGAGACGCGCGCGGTCTTCGGTCGTCCCGTGGCTGGCGTTGAGTCGCGCCACCGACATCCCCGCCGTCGCCAACTCCCGAATCGTCTCCTGGTCGTCGGAGGCTGGCCCCAGCGTACACACGATCTTCGCTCGTCGCATTGTCTGGGGGGTCGTCCGGACGACTGATAAATCTGCCAGTACAGAGTCGGTTCCGAGTGAACGACTCACACGTCGCTGCCGACAGTCGGGCTGTCTTCACCGACGGCCGGATCGTCGGGCTGTCGTCGCCAAAGTGTCGGTCGTTGTTCTGTCGGTCCCTCTCTGTCCTATCGCTGTCCCCCTGTTCTGTCGCTCGATGCGCCAGGGCAAGGAGCGACGCCATTTATCACACTACCGTTCGTGGTGTGGGTATGATCCGCGTCGACGGGCTGCGGAAGGTGTACGACGGGTTCGTCGCCGTCCACGACAGCAGCTTCGAGGTGGAGCCGGGGGAGATCTTCGGGGTCGTTGGCCCCAACGGCGCCGGGAAGACAACGACACTCAAGAGCGTCGCCGGGTTGTTGGAGCCGACGGCCGGGGAGGTGCGGCTCGCGGGCGACCCCGCGGACGATCCGGCGACGCGGTCGAAGCTCGGGTTCCTCCCGGAGGAGTCGCCGTTGTACGAGGACATGACGGCGTTGTCGTACCTCCGATTCTTCGCCGACCTGTACGACGTGCCCCGAGACGTGGCCGACGAACGCATCGCGGAGGCGTTGGACGAACTGGAACTTGACCACCGCGAACGCCGGCTGGGCGACGTGTCGAAGGGGATGAAACGGAAGGTCGCCATCGCCCGCTCGTTGGTGAACGATCCGGAGGTGCTCGTCTACGACGAGCCCGCCTCCGGGCTCGACCCACTCACCACCAACTACGTGTTGGAGTTCACCCGCGAACTCGCCGACCGTGGGAAGACTGTCCTGTTTTCGGCACACAACCTGTACCACGTCGAGTCGATCTGTGACCGCGTCGTGATCATGAACGAGGGCCGGATCGTCGCCCGCGGCACCATCGAGGAGATCCGGGAGACGTACGGCGACACCACCTACCGGGTGTTCACCACCCAAGCGACGAGCGAGACGGAGCCGTCCGGGGAGCGCCACGTCGCAGAACTGCCGGACATGGCGGCTGTCGACGACCTCCGCGAGCGAGTGGAGGCCGCCGGCGGGCGTGTGGTCGACATCCGGACGGAGGAGCCCTCGTTGGAAGAGATCTTCCTCGACGTTGCGGGCCAGCCGATGCCCGGGAGTCGGCGTGTCGAACCTGGAGACCGGGACGCGACGGTGCCCGACTCATCGCCTGGCGCGGGGAGCGCAGGGAGCGACGGCGAGAGTGCCGCGGCCGGAGACGACTCGGAGCCGGCAGCCGACGAGTCGCTGGCGGAGACTGACGACGCCGACGAGGAGCGACTCGGGACGCCGCCGGGCGAGCAGGACTGACGACAGCCGCGAGGCGTCGTCGGTGTGCCGAGGGGATCACACGACCGGGTGTGCTTTTACCGCTGGCGACCCGTACATCCGTGTATGAACAACGACGAGTACGAAGTAGCGGTCGTGGGCGGCGGCCCGGCCGGACTGACGACGGCGTTGTACGCGACCCGACTGGGCCACGAGACGGTCGTGGTGAACCGCGGCGGGGGACGGGCGGCGATGATGACGGACACACACAACGTCATCGGCGTCACCGAGGAGGTCAGCGGGATGGAGTTTCTCCAGACCGCTCGCGAACAGGTGGAGAGCTACGGCGCCGACTACCGCCGCGGGTTCGTCTCGCAGATCGAACAGACGGGCGCAGACGCCGGCGACGACGAGCCGCGGTTCCAACTGACCGCCAACGACGACACTGTCGGTGCGGACCACGTCGTGCTCGCGACGGGGTTTTCTGACGAACAACCCGACCCACCGCTCCCCCGAACGGGGAAGGGGCTCCACTGGTGTCTCCACTGTGACGCGTACATGTTCGTCGACGAGCCGGTGTGGGTGATGGGCACCGGCGAGGCGGCCGCCCACGTCGCGATGATCATGCTCAACTTCACGGACGACGTGGACCTGCTGACCCGCGGCGACGAGCCGGCGTGGAGCGACGACACCCAACAGATGCTCGAGAACCACCCGGTCGAGGTGGTCGACGAGGAACTCGCCGGGATGGAGAAAGACGACGACGGCTGGCTCCGCGCCTACGAGTTTGAAGACGGCAGTCGCCGGGAGTACCGCGGCGGGTTCCCGATGTACGGCTCCGACCACAACGCGGATCTGGCCGAGCAGTTGGGCGTCGAGCGCAACGACGACGGGACGATCGCAGTCGACGACCACGGCGAGACCAGCGTCGAGGGTGTCCGTGCGGTCGGCGACATCGTCCCCGGCCACAACCAGATCCCGGTCGCGATGGGCCAGGGCGCGAAAGCCGGCATCGGTATCCACTACGAGGCCCGCGCGTTCCCACGGTCGACCGACGAGATCGACGCGGAGGGGCCGGTGACGGACGAGGAGGTGCCGGCAATCTCCGCGGAGCTGTTGGCGACGGCGATCACTCACGAGGGCCACGCCGGCGGCCCGCGCGTCGAGGAAGGGGAGGAAGTGGAAGCGCCCGCAGACGACTGACTGTCTCGTCGCCGTCGGGGCCGTATCTCACCCGAGACGAGTGAGGCGTAGTCTGCTTCCAGTCCTCCCCGGTTCAATCGTCGAAGGCTCTGATCTCGTCGAGATGTGCGCGAGTCTCGACCAGGAACCGGTGGTGTCGGTCCCGGTCGTGGAGTGCTTGATACACGATCTGGTGGTCGGTAAGCTAACCCACCCCTAAAGAGGTGGGCTTTCAGCGTGGACTCCTGTTCTGGCCGACTCATCATCGGCAGGCGAACACTCGTCGTTCACGTTCAGCGCCCCGCTGTCTGCTCACGGGCCCGAAGCGCCCGTTCGCATGATACGCGGAGCCGACGGCCCCGCGCTGTTCAAGGGCACACCCACGGGTGCACCTCCGTCGCTCTCGGTTTGAGCACCACGGGGATACCGTACTGTTGCCCAGGAACGTCTCCTGCGTGTCGTCTGGGCGCGTCCCCGGCGCTTGCCGGTTGTTCAGTCTGTGACCACGGACAGGCTACAGTCGATCGAGCGCGTCGCCCACGTCGAACGCCTCGGTCGTCGCCTCCCCGTCCGCGTCGGTCGTCGCCCCCTCGTCCGCGTCGGTCGCGCCGTCGGTGGGTGTGTCGTCACCTGCGGCGCTCGTCTTCTCGTCTTCGTCGTCGTTCGCGTCCTCACCCACCGGCGTGGGGTCGACGACCCGGACGTGTTCGTGGTCGATCACGTCCGCCGTCACCGTCGCGTCGTAGCGGTGACGGTCACTCGCAACCGCTCCCTCCGGGTCGGGGTCGACCCCGTCGACCCCGTCGAGGTGTGCCTCCAATCCGGCGGCGATCACCGCGAAGTGGGTCCAGCCGTCCGGCAACACCCGCGGCAGTTCCGCCACCTCGAACGCCCAGGAGTCGACCGCCAGCGTCACTCGGCGTCCGCCACCGCCTGCCCGGTCTGGGTCCGTCTCGGTCACGTTCGTTTCTGTGGCGCCGAACGTATCCGACTCACGGTCTCGCGAGAACCGAAAGACACAGGTTTGTTTAGGCGAGCCTAAATCTCGTGAGCAACGATCCACCAGTTTTGACGGCAGTCGACGCCGCCCGGGAACGCGTCGCGGCCGAACAGGACCGGACGACGGCGAAACGCGAGGCGGTCGACGAGTTTCGCGAACGCGTCCGCGAGATCGACCCGGAGCCGTTGGGTGGTGGCGGGAACGGGGCTCTCGGTGGCGGGCGGACCAACACCGTCGCCACCGGGGGGACACAGAGCCGGGCCGGCAGTGTCGGCGGTGGCTGTCGGGCCGTCCGGCGTGCGTTCGCCGACTGTCTCGGCGACATGGCCGGCGACGCAGACGACTCTCCGGACACCGTCCACGAGGCGATTGCGGCGGAGTTCTCCGAGGAGGTCGCCGTCGCGTTGGCGACGGCCGACGGCGGCGGGCGGCTCACACCGACGCTCCGGTCGGGTGTACTCGACGAGACGCGGCGGCGACGAGCGGAGCTGTCCGTGATGACCAGCGCACTCGAACGCGAGGCCGGGAGTCTCGCGGCCGCGGCAGAACTCCTCAGAGAGACGACGGAGTGGTTGGACGAACACAACCCGACGCCGTTGTCCGCGTTGTCGTTCGACGATCTCGCGGCGCGACACCGGCGGCTCGCGGACCACCGCGACCGACTGGACCGAGCCGCGGCCGCCCGGCAGTCGTTTCTCCGGGAGGCGACCGGCGAGGCCGCCCGCGTCGGGATCAGACACGCGGATCTGGTCGCGTACCTCCACGAGACGGCCGACACCGGACACCCGGTGTTGGCCACACTCGCCCGGCTCGGCGAGCTGTGTGAGACGGCCCAACAAACGGTGCGCACACACCTCGTCTGCCGGGCGTAGTCGAAGCTGTGGTGACGAGGATCACGAGAGTGTTCGACGACAGACACAGATAGTGTAGTTAGTGGTGGAAAAACCGGATCAACGGCCGGGGATCGTCAGTTGTGGTGGTCGCGTCGTCGGTGTCGGCTGCGGCGGTCGTGTCGCCGCCCACACTGTCACCGATCTCGTCGAGGATCGGCTCGAAACAGACGCGGTCGAACCGTTCGTTCTCGGCGAGTGCGATCATCAGCCCGCCGGTGTGGTCCGAGACCGCGTCGTACGGCTCGCCACACACCGAACACCGGGGTGGGGGGTCATCGGGGTGGCGGTTCCTCCCGGTCGCAGCCGGCGGGAGCCCCTCTTCGTGCGGGTCAGTGCCTGTCACGCCGCGGTAATCCGGCCGCGAACTACAAGAGCGTCGCGGCTCGGGACAGGCAGGTCAGAGCAGACATTTGAACCTTTCCCCGGTTCACCGGGTCCGAACCGAACGTGGCCCCTTTATACTCCACAACGAGGGATAGGTAGTCGAGAGATGCAACGCAGTCTCGCTCCGTTCGTAACGCTCGTACTGGTAGTGTCGGCAGTGTCGGTCGGCGCCGCGCCGGCGGCGGCCGACGGACTCGTCTCTGTTTCGACGACGATCGAACCGTCACAACCGATTCCCGAAGAGGAGTTCACGATACAGACGACGGTCAGTTCCTCGGCAGACAGTTCCAGCGACTACCGGCTCGTCGAAGCCGAGGTGCGACGTGGCCCGGGTGAGAACGCCGACCTCGTCTCCGAGGAAGGGTTCAGGACGATCGTCGCACCCGGTGAGACGAAGACCGTCGACGTAGGTGCGACACTCAACGAGTCGGGCACCCACGAGGTGTTTCTGCGGCTGGTCCTCCGTGACAACACCGGCAACCGCCGGGTGGTGGTCCAACAGGAGACCATCCAGGTGATCAAGGGCCACCCACAGGTGGACGTGTCCACGGACTCGGCGCTGCCGGGTGACGACCAGACGATGACGGTCCGGCTCTCCAACGGGCTGAGTGCGGCCGTCGACAACGTCGAGTTGACTGTCGAGGGTGAGAACGTCGACGTACGCAACCCGCGGCAGGTGACCGCCAGCGTCGCGAGCGGCGCCTCGGAGTCGTTCGAGTTCCGGACGACGCCCGCAGCAGAGACGGTCCAGCCGGTGAACGTGACAGTCCAGTACAGCTTCGAGGGGGACCGGCGGTCCGTCGACTACCGTCTCCGACCGGATTTCACGCCGACAAACGACATCGAACACCCGCAGGTCGCGGTGACTGCCGAGGCCGGTGAGGCCGGGGAGTCGCGGACCGCGACAGTGACCCTCTCCAACGGGCTCGACGAGCGCATCCGAAACGTCGAGTTGACCGCCGCCGGCGAGCAGGTTGAGTTCGACGATCCGCGCCGGGTCGCCGCGAGCATCGAGGCCGGCGTGACAGAACAGTACGAGTTCACCGTGACGCCGGCGGTCGCAGAGCGACTTCCGGTCAACGTGTCACTGTCGTACACGGTCGGTGGTGAACGGCGCGGGACGGAGTACACGCTCGAACCCAGCTTCGGGACGGCCGACGCGCCGGCAGACCGGCCACAGCTGCAGGTCGATGTCGAGGACGCGGTCGCGGGCGCCAGCCGGCCGGTGACTGTGACGGTCGCCAACGGGCTCGGTAACGAGGTGCGGCAGTTGGATGTGAGTGTGTCGTCACCGGACGTGACGTTCAACTCGAACGCACGGGTCCGGTCTGCGCTCCAGGCGGGCGGGACGGCGGAACTGGCGTTCACCGCGGTCGCCGAGGAGTCCGGCGTCTACCCCGTGGAGGTGACCTTCGACTACCGTGACAACGGGGTCCAACAACGCGTCACCCAGACGTTCGATGTCGAGTTCGCGCCGCCGTCGAACCCCGGACAGATCACGCTGACCGATGTCGACGCCGTCGCACAGGGGAGTTCACTCGACCTGTCGGCGACCGCGAGCAACGTCGGCTCCGAGCAGGTTGAGTCGGTTGTCGTCAGCCTGCCCGACTCCGCGGACGTGGACGGACGTGAGTACTTCGTCGGCGGGGTTGAGGCGAGCGACTTCTCCTCGTTCACCATCTCGACAACTGTCGACAGGAACGTCACGAGTGTCCCGGTGGAGGTGACATACGTCGTCGACGGCGTTCAAAAGACGGTGACGACGGAGGTACCGGTCGAACAGACTGAACTCCGGCAGGCGAGTGAGTCGTCCGGCGGGAGCAGCGTGCCGCTTATTCCCGTCGCGGTCGTCGGGGTACTCGTGATAGTGCTCGCTGTCGCGTACCGGGTTCGGGGGTGAACTCGCGTGTCGAGTGAGGAACCGACAGACAGCTCCAGCGCGGACGGAGAGCCGCCGGTGACCGACGGCGGAACCGAGTCCGACTCGGGGGTCGACGCGCCCGCTACCGGCGGGTTCGACCAGAAGGCGACCAACACGGTCGACCCGGAGATTCCCGACGACTCGATCCTCCGGGGCCGCAACGTCGTCAAAGAGTACGAGACCGGCGACCAGATCGTGCGGGCGCTGAAAGGGATTGGCTTTGGGATCGCACCCGGCGACTTCGTCGCCGTCGTCGGCCCCTCCGGCAGCGGGAAGTCCACGTTGTTGAACCTGCTCGGGCTGTTGGACGTGCCGACGCGGGGCGAGGTCACGCTGGAGGGGACAGATGTCGCCGAGTTCGACGACGCCGAGCGGACGAGCCGCCGGAAGGAAGTGATCGGCTTCGTCTTCCAGAGCTTCTACCTGATCCCGACGCTGACCGCGGTGGAGAACGTCGAGATGCCGCGGATGCTCGACCGGACGCCCAAACAGACCCGCCAGCGCGCGACGGAACTGCTCGAACGCGTCGGGCTGGGCGACCGGCTGGACCACTACCCGGACGAACTGTCGGGCGGCCAGAAACAACGCGTCGCCATCGCGCGGTCGTTGATCAACGACCCGGAGTTGTTGTTGGCCGACGAGCCGACCGGCAACCTCGACCGCGACACCGGCGACCAGATTCTGGATCTGTTCGACGAACTCCGCGAGGAGGAGGGTGTGGCGGTCGTCACCGTCACCCACGACGACTACGTCGCGGAGGCGGCCGACCGGGTGGTCAATCTGATCGACGGGGAGCTGCGGGAGAGCGGCGACCACGCCCACCACGGTGACAGCGACGGCCAACACGAAAACACGGCAAGTGACACAACAACGGACGGGGGTGGCCCCAAGTGAGTCTCCGTCGACGAATCGCTGCGCAGATTCCGACTGTGGTGTTGGCACGACGAAACGTTGCTCGGTCAAAGACACGGTCTGTGTTAGCGGTGTTGGCGATCGTCATCGGTGTCGTCGCCATCGGTGGGATCGGCGTCGGCGGGGAGGCGTTCAAACAGGATCAGGTGTCGGCGTACGAACGGTTCAGCGGCACCATGACCGTCGATCCAGTGCGGTACGAGGATCAACCCGAGTCGAGAGTGTTAGACGACCAACAGGTTCAGCAGATCAGGCAGGCCGCGGACAACGCCAAGGTGTTTCCCAGTGATCTGTCCAGAGGTGGGGTGATCGGTCCGAACGGGGATACGATTCTGTTCATCACTGGCGGAGGGGTCAGGGGGATTGAGGATCCGTCGGTGTTCTACGAGACACAGGAGGGAGAGATCCCGACAACGTTCCAATCTAAAGTTGCCGTGGTTGGGTCACGTTTCGCGGAGTCGAACGATCTCTCCACCGGGGACATGATCGAGGTTCCCGCTGTCGAGGATAAGAAATTCCGTATTGTTGGAATTCTCAAAGAACAGGGGGACGACCCGCTTTCGGCCGACAGCTCCGTCTTCGTACCGTTGTCTGCGTTTGAGGGGGAAGACTACAGCCAGGTGATCGTCAGGGCCGACATCCAGCAAACCGACGCCGAAACGGTCGCCGAGTCGATTCGGACGGCGATGAACGACCGTGAGGATGTAGTGAGGGTCACCACGTCGACCGGATTGAAAGAGCAACGGGAAGAACAGTTGGAGCTAATCAACCAGTTCTTGATCGGAGTCAGCGCGATCTCGCTGCTCGTCGCTGCGGTTACCATCGCCAACACAATGTTGATGTCGGCGATCGAACGTGAAGGAGAGATCGGTGTGCTCCGAGCAGTCGGCTACTCGAAGTTTGCAGTTGTCAGACTACTCGTCGCCGAGTCGACCCTCCTCGGTGTGATCGGTGTCGGGATCGGCGGACCGGCAGCACTCGGTGCCGGTGTCGTCGCAAACCAGGTGCTTGTCGGTGATCCGCTGGCGTTCACAACGACGGGACTGACATACATCGGGGTCGGGATCTGCTTCGGTGTCGTGACCGCGCTCGTCGGAGGATTATACCCAGCATGGCGGGCAGCAAATAAACGTCCCGTGGAGGCACTTGGATGATCAATAATCAGTTACCCGATTCGGAGGTGGTTAGATGAGCCTCTTCCGCCGGATCGTCGGACAGTTCCCCAGTTTGGTGATCGCGCGACGGAACATCTCCCGAGCAAAAACGCGGTCGGCGCTGGCCGCGTTGGCGATCGTCATCGGTGTCGTCACGATCGGTGCGATCGGCGGCGGGAGCGTTGCATTCAAAGACGCCCAGATCGGGTTGTTCGAGGATGCAGGGGCGAACAACGTGTTCGTGCGGTCGGGGCTCGACGCGCGGGCCGACGGAGACACCACACTCGACAAAGAGGAGATTATCGACATTCAGGAAGTGACCGGCCAAAGAGAGACTGTCGGGACGTTCAGCGACTTCGACACAGACGCTGAGTTTCGGGAACGACCCGGAAGTACGACGAGCGTGAGCACGACGTACATAGAAGATCCCCGGGTGTTGTACGACATCACCACCGGGTCTATCGAGGACAACTGGCGTGACAGTGTGATCCTATCAGAGGGGTTCGCTGACGAGCACAGACTCAGTCCGGGAGACCGGATCACGATAGTGTTCACCGAGGAGGTCGACGGAGAGGAGGTGACACGACAAGAGGCGTACCGGGTGTCTGCGCTCTATGATCGACCGCCCGGTCCGGGCACCGCTGATGTGCTCCTTCCGATTGTTGAGGCACCGACCGACGGGTTCAGCCAGGTCCAAATCGTCACCAGCGACGCCGACGAAGCCGTCGAGATCGCCGATAGACTCGACAGAGAGTTCAATCAACGGGAGCAAAAGCTTTTAATCTTAGAGCTGTCGTCGTTACTCCGGCTTATTAAGAACCTCATCGGCTCGGTCAACCTGTTGTTGATCACCCTCGGGTCGATCTCGTTGGTCGTCGCCGGGGTCGCCATCGCCAACACGATGCTGATGGCGGTGATCAAACGCCGCGAGGAGATCGGTGTCCTCCGGGCGGTCGGCTACCAGAAGGGGGACGTGTTGCGAGTGTTGTTGGTCGAGTCGGCGATGTTGGGCGCAATCGGGACGGCCGTCGGGATGGTGCTAGCAACGCTGGCAACGATGCTTGCGAACGCGTTTTTCTTCAACAACCCGTTCGCGTTCAGCGGCGAGGCGTTGTTGTATCTCGGCGCGGCCGGGGTGTTCGGCGTGTTGATCAGCCTGATCGCCGGGATCTACCCCGCCTGGCGGGCAGCCAACGACCGGCCGGTTGAGGCGCTGCGCGGGTAGCAGCGCGCTCAGACGCCCTCGTCGGGGCCGTTCTCGTCGACGCGGTCGCGGTAGACACGCAACAACTCCTCTAGAATCATCCCCGGTCGGTCCGTGGCGTCGTAGTTCTCGTCGATGTACGTCTCTGCCGCCTCGAAGTCATTGCGCAGGCCGTACTGCCGGACCGTGATAACGGCGTCGAGAAAGTCCCGGCCGCCGTCGGCGCCCAACAGTCGCGGTTGGTCGTCCAGTTCGAGTTCGTCTTTCAGCTCCCGATAGTTGAACGTCGAGGGGTCGTACTCGTCGTCGACGAGCGCCAGAACGTACTCCGCAGAGAACCGGTAGAACTCCGACTTGCTCTCGAACACCCCGTTTTCGACGAGGCTGTCGATCTCCTCGACCACCTCGTCGGGGTACCGCACGGTGTCTTTCGCCATGTGCGTCTCTCGTTCCGCAGTTCACCCTCTGCGGTAAAGAAAGTTCGGACGAGAGACACTGACACTCCCCGCCGGCGCTCGGCTCCGGCTCCGTCTGCCGCACGTCTGACGTTCGTATGACAGGTAGGCGACAGGCGCACGCTGACTCCAGTTGGTCGTGTGGGCGTCGACTGCAACTGGGTCGGGTGCCAACGCGAACCGTAACGCTCGGGCGGCCCGGGTGACAACGGCAGTCGTGCGCCGTCCGTCACTCGACGCGGTCCGCGGGTTCGACACTGCGGTGTACGTCGTCGCGCTCGGGCAGTTGGTGAACGTGTTCGGCTCGGGGCTGGTGTACCCGTTCGCGACGATCCACTTCCACCTCCGGGTCGGGGTGTCATTGGCGGTCGTCGGCTTCGGGCTCGGCGCCAAGAGCGTGACGACCGCCGCGGGCACCGCTCTGGGTGGATTGTTGGCGGACCGCGTCGGCCGCAAACCTGTGATGGTCGGGTCGATGGCCGGCTCGGCGGTGACGCTCTCTGCGTTCGCGTTCGTCGGCGAACTCGCGACAGTCGTCCCCGCGTCGCTCACAACGATACTCGGCGTCTCGCCCGTCGGTGTCGCGTTCGTCGCTGTCGCCGCGGTCTCCGGACTCACTGTCGGGCTGTACCCGCCCGCCGCACAGGCGATGGTCGCTGACTTGACGGGCGGGGAGAGACGCGACGACGCCTACGCCCTACTGAAGCTCACCAACAACGTCGGCTTCGGCGCCGGCTTCGCCGTCGGCGGCGTTCTCTACTCGGTCGCGTCCGTCGCGGTGTTCGTCGGTGACGGGCTCACCTCTGGGGTCGTCGCGGTCGTCCTGCTCGCGTTCGTTCCCGGTGGAACTGGCGCGACGGGCGGCGCCGGCGTAACGGACAGTGCCGACGCGACGGACGACGCCGACAACACCGGTGAGACCACCGCCGGGGAGTCGGCCATCGACAGCGGTGCCACCGGCACGCTCGCGGCGTGGTGGGCGGCGGCGACGGAGCCGCGGGTGGTGGCGCTCGCAGCACTCAATACCGGATTCGCGGTCCTGTACGCACAGATGCAGACGACCGTCCCGGTCGTCGCGGAGTCACAGTTGGGGCTGTCAACGGGACAGGTCGGGACGCTGTACGTGCTCAACCCACTGACACTCGTCGTGCTCCAACTCCCGCTCGTCGACGCCGTCCGGGAGTGGCGACGCACTCGGGGGTTGGTCGTCTCTGTCGGCTTTTGGGCCGTGAGCATGGTTGCGGCGCTGGGTGCGGATCTGGGTGTGACGGGGTTCGGGCTGTCGACGGCCGCCGTCGGTGTCGTGCTCGTCGGCGGCCACCTCGTGTTGCGGACGGTCGGGGAGGTGCTCCACTCCCCGTTGGTCACTGCGTTGGTGTCGGATCTGGGTGAGCCGGGCCAACGCGGGACACAGCTGTCGTTGGTGGAGATCGCCAAACGGCTCGGGATGGGACTGGGGTCGTTCGGCGGCGGGCTGTTCTTCGACGCTGGGCTATCGACACTGCTGTGGCCGACACTGCTCGTGGTGTGTCTGCTGGTCGCTGTCGGGCTGCTGGCGTTGGAGCGTCGGCTGGCCCCCGCGGAGAACGGGCGCGGGCGCGAACAGTGATTGAGAGTCGCGACAGCCGAAACTGGACGCCAGATTCACACGCTGGGGGCGACAGCCACCAGGTGATGTCACTGCTCGCTGAGCTGTTCGGCGGCGGGGAACAGTCCACCCGAGACCAGCTGGAGGGGCTCCAAGAGATCGCCGACGACACGCCCCAGGACCGCCTGCCGGACGACCCGACCCGGCTGTCCGTCAAGGAGTACGGCGTCACGGGCGCGGCGGTGGTCAACGAGGGGCCGGACGGCGAGCCGGTGGTCGTCCCCATCGTCCGGTTCTCGCTGCCGGAGTCACGCGAGGGGTTGGATCGGGAGGCGGCGTGGTCGGTGGTGCCGGAGACGCTCCGGGTGTTGCACGCGACGTTCGACAGCGAGGTGTTCGTCCGCCACTACGACGTGCAGTTCGCGTACGACGGCGACGAACTGTTCGAGGCTCGCGAGGTGGACCGGATCGCCGTCACCCCCGACACCGTCGACCGGCTGACCACGGAGACGGGGCTCGACGAGTCGGCGCTCCGGGAACACGTCGAACGTGAAGACGACATCGACGACGAGATCGCGCCGGTGGCGTGGCGCGACGCGGTCGACTACGGGGAGTCCAACAGCGCGGTCGTCGTCACCGGTGCCGCGGTCGGCGCCAGCGCGGCCGCCTGCGGGGGTGCGTCGGCCGCGGGCGGTGCCTGTGGCGCCGCCGGCGGGATGTGAGCCACCCGCCTCCGCGAACAGGGGGCCGCGGTCACCGCCGGCGACGCGAGAGGAGTGCGGCGACCGCGACGGCCACGCAGGCGACAACGAATCCGAACCCGGCGGCACCGGCGCTGGTGGTCGCGGTCGTCTGCGCGAACACCACCGGACCGGTGGACGCGAGCATCGTCGGTGTCACGCCGTCACGTCTCGCCGCTCGCGGTAAGTAGTTTGTCCGTCGCGGCTACTCGTCGAGACCGACGAACTCGCGTGCCGCAGCCGCCTCCGACTCCTCGAAGGCACGGATCGTCTCCTCGGTCCCGGTCTGACGGGCCAGCTGGTTGATCTGCATCGCGTTCACGCTGGAGGGACACACCGTCGCCGACCGCAGGCCGGCCGCCGCGAACCACTCCATCAGCTCCTTCCACAGCTCGTTGATCTCCGGGTCCCACGCCCCGCTGGCGGCACTGTTGTCGACCAACACCGCCTCGATACCGTCCTCGCTGGCTCGTTGTCTGACCGCCCGGTCTATCGCCTCTGCCTCGCCGACGGAGACATCGAACGTCTCGTTGTGCCACACGATCGTGTTGCCGTCGCGTTCGACTGTCGTCGTGCCCGGAACGCTCACCTCGGACATTGTAATCGTAGCAAGAGCCGCACATTGAAAACCACTACGGCCGATTAGAACATCTCAGACAGTCCGGACGTGTCGTTGTCACGAACGGCCAGCCGAGAGTCACGGGCGGTCGGCGTGGCGATAGACACGCCTTTGTCGCCCAGCCGTCTACGGAGTGTGTGCAGGTCGTCGGCTACGACACCACGGAGGCGGGGCTGTACGTCATCCGCGAGGACGACGAGCAGGTGGCGTTCGAGTCGTTCGACCCCGGCCGGGAGCTGTCGTGGTCGTTGGGCGAACGCCACTGTGCCGGGGTCGTCACCGACGACGGTCACCGTGCGTGTGAGGCCGCCGCCGCGCCGTACTGTGACGACCACACCTCGACGTGGGTGTGTGCGCGGTGTACCGGGACGTGTCTGAAAGACGAGATGGACTGTTTCAACGACCACGTGATCTACCTCGCGGCGTTCGCGCCCGACCAGTTCAAGATCGGCGTGACCAGACACTACCGGTTGGAGACCCGCCTCCGCGAACAGGGGGCCGACCGCGCCGCTCACATCCAAACTGTCGGGAACGGCCGCATCGCCCGCGAGATCGAGTCCGGGCACGCCGACGAGATTCCCGACCGGGTGCGCGTCCCGACGAAGGTCGCCGGGCTCGGCGAGACGGTCGACGAAACCGCCTGGGAGGGGCTCCTCGCGGGGTTCGACCCGCTGGCGACGTTCGAGTTCGACTACGGGTTGGGGCTCGACAGCCGCCCGGTCGCGGAGACGCTCGCCAGCGGGATGGTCCGTGGCGTGAAGGGCCGGGTGGCCGTTATCGAGCGTGCGGGAACGACCTACGCCGTCGATCTCCGGGATCTGGTGGGGTACGAACTGTCGACCGACGGCGACGACGACCGGGAACTGCAGTCGAGTCTCGGGGCGTTCGGGTAGCCGACACGCCGGCGAAAACGGGGTACACCCTTCCGAAACTGCCTCTACAGGCTCCGAGAGCGCCGACCCGAAGGAAGCTTTTTGTCCGAATCGGCCGTGGGGCGACAAGGTGCCAGCACGTGTCACACAGTGAACGGTCGATCAGAGACGACGTACGCGAACTCGCGGCGTTGTTGGACGACGTCGTCGAGCGACAGGCCTCACGCGAGGCGTTCGAGGCCGTCGAAGGGTTGCGGTCGGACGCGATCGACCGCCGGAACGGGGAGCGAGACGGGTGGGAGCCGCTGCGACGACGGCTCTCCGGGCTCGACCCGGAGACGACCCGCACCGTCGCGCGGGCGTTCGGAACGTACTTCGAGTTGGTGAATCTCGCGGAGGAACGCCAACGCGTCCGCACCGTCCGGACGGGTCGCGCGACGGACGAACTCCCCGACGGGTTGGGTGCCGCGAGCGAGGCGTTGGCCGACGCCGACCCCGAGGTGGCACAGCAGGCGCTCGCGGACGTGTCCGTCGTCCCAACGTTCACCGCCCACCCGACGGAGGCGCGCCGGAAGACCGTGAAAGCGAAGCTCCGCCGGGTCGCAGACGCGATCCGCGAACTCGACGAGGGGCGACACACCGACAACGAGGAGGCGGCCGTCTGGGCCGAACTGGAGGGTGTGATCGAGAGCCTCTGGTCGACCCGGCAGATCCGACAACGGCGGCCGACCCCGGACGACGAGGCGCGCAACGTGCGGTGGTATCTGGAGGGGCCGTTGTACGACGTGTTGCCGGAGGTGTACGGCGATCTCTCGGATGAACTCCTCGACGAGGGGGTCGACGTGTCGGTGCCGTCCGTGTTGTCGTTCCGGTCGTGGGCCGGATCTGACCGCGACGGCAACCCGTACGTCACCGTCGACACGACCAGCGAGACGTTGGAACGACAACGCGAGGCCGTCCTCGACCGCTACGACGAGGAGCTGGAGTCGTTGGCGGCCGCCGTCAGCGGCGACGGCGCGCGGATCGAACACACCGAGGCGTTCGCGTCGGTCCGTGAGACGCACCGCGAGGCGTTGCCGACCGTCGCCGAGCGGGCACGCGAGGCGTACCCCGACGAGCCACACCGGTCGTTCGTCGCCGTGGTGCGTGAACGGGTCGCGCGCGTCGACGACCCCCGGCCGGGCGGGTACGACGACGCCGACGCGTTCCAATCGGCCGTCGAGAGCCTGGTTGCGGATCTCCGGGCGAACGGGTTAGACGCCGTCGCGCGCGAGGCGGCGGCGCCGCTCGTCCGCCGGATCGAGACGTTCGGGTTCGTGCTCGCGCCGTTGGACCTCCGTGACCACCGCGAGAACCACACGAAGGCGGTGACGGAACTGCTCGCGCGGGCGGACACGGACTACGCCGCCATGTCGGAGTCTGAACGCGTCGAGTTCCTCACGGCCGCCGTCGTCGACGACGGGAGCCCGATCTCGTTGGCGGCCGACGACGATACGCTCTCGGAGACGGCCGCGCGGGTTGCTCGTCGGTTTGACGCCTTTGCCGACTGGCAGGCGGAGTACGGCGTCGAGGCGATTGACGCCTACTGCATCTCGATGACCGAGGAGGTGTCACACGTGTTGGAGGTGTTGTTCCTGGCGGACGCCGCGGGCGTCGTCTCACTGCCCACCCACTGCGGGGTGGACGTGGTGCCGTTGTTGGAGACCGCCTCGGCGTTGTCGAACGCCCGGGAGATTCTCGGCACCTTGTTCGAGAACGAGGCGTACGGCGCCGCGCTCGAAGCGCGTGGTGACACACAGGAGGTGATGCTCGGCTACTCGGACTCCAACAAGGAGAACGGGCCGTTGGCGGCCTCCTGGTATCTCCACCGCAACGCCCGCCGGCTGGCGAACGTCGCCGACGACTACGACGTGGAGCTACGCCTGTTCCACGGCCGCGGCGGGTCGTTGTCCCGCGGTGGCGGCCCGATGAACGACGCCCTGCTCGCGCTCCCGCCGGAGACGGCGACCGGGCAGGTGAAGTTCACCGAACAGGGGGAGGCGATCGCGGAGAAGTTCGCCACCCCGGAGGTGGCCCGCCGGGAGTTGGGGCTGATGGTGGACGGCCAGATCCGGGCGCGGCTCAACGCAATGCAGGACGCGACCCCGACCGTCGGCGAGGAGTGGCGCTCGGCGATGACGACGATGGCCGAGGCCGCCCGCGAACGCTACCGCTCGTTCCTCGAAACGGAGGGGTTCGTCGAGTTCTTCGAAACGGTCACACCCATCGGCGTGATTGAGGAGCTGAACCTCGGGTCGCGGCCAGCCTCCCGGACGGGCGAACGGACCGTCGAGGATCTGCGCGCGATCCCGTGGGTGTTCTCCTGGACGCAGTCGCGGGCGATCATCCCGGGGTGGTTCTCCGTCGCGGCCGGGATCGACGCCTACCTCGCGCCCGACGACGACAGCGTCGACACGGACGCCCGGCGGGCGACGGTCCAAGCGATGTACGACGAGTGGCCGTTCTTCGAGACGACCATCGACAACGTCGCCGTCTCGTTGGCGCGCGTCGAGATGGAGATCGCGGCCGAGTACGCCGATCTCGCCCCCGACCACCTCCAGAGTCGGTTCTTCCCGGAGATCCGTGCGGAGTACGACCGCGCCCGCGAACTGATCGGTGTCGTCACCGGCCGCGAGGACCCCCTCGACAGGGAGTGGTTCCGGGAGACGCTGGACCGCCGGAACCCGTACGTCGACCCGCTGAGTATGCTCCAGGTTGACCTGCTCGACCGATCACACCTCACCGACGTGGAGGAACGCGCCCTGCGGCTCACCGTCACCGGGATCGCCTCGGGGATGAAGAACACGGGGTAGCCACCCGAGCGGTGTCGGGCGTGGCGCTCGGTCGTTCGACAGCCTACTGTCGGTCGGTGAGCCGGCGGAACACCGTCACCGGGAACCGGACCTCGACACGGCTGGGCGGGCGGCCCTTCCCGGTCGTCTCCATCTGGACCCGTTCGAGCACACCGACCTCGGCGAGTTCGTAGAGGAACCGACGGACGGTCGAAGCCGACAGCTCCACCGTCGGGTCGGCGACGACCGCCTCCGTCGTCGCACTCACCGACGTTCGTTCCTCTGGGTCGAGTGCCGCCACGCTCGCGAGCACTCGGCGTTTGTTCTCCGGCAACGCAAGCACCCGCCCCAACGAGACGGACTGGCGCGGCACCGCGCGGATCGCGGCGGTCACGTCCGCCTCCGAGACGGCCGGTCGGTCGTCCGCCCGGGCGCGGTCGGCGGCGACGAACGCCGCCGAGAGCGCGTGGTGTGCGTTGCCGTCGGCCCACTCCGCGATCCGGCGGGCGTGGTCGTACGCCAACACCCGCCGTGCGGTGCCGTCGTCGGCCCGGGTCGTCAACACGTCCACGAGTGCTTGCCGGCCGTAGCGGTCGATCCGGATCGACCGGGCGGTGTACTCCGTCAGCGACACCTCTGCCGGCGGGTCACGGCCGACCGCGAGCCACGCCACCGTGCTTGGGAGACTGGCGAACAACTCCACCAGTCGGTCGGGGGAGAGGCTCCCGGGTTCACCGACGTGGTCGACCGCGACCACGACCCCGACGGTTGCCGCCGACAGTTGGTCGTGAACCCGTTCTTGGAGTTCGCTCGTCCCCACACCGTGTTCCGGGACGGCGTCGGAGACGAACCCGTCGAGCACGGCCTGATAGAAGCCGAACTCGCTGTCGGCGGTCCGGGCGTCGACCGTCACGAACGACGGCACAGGCGCGGTCGACGCCCGGGTCGTCGTGTGGAACGCACCACCCTGTTCAGTCGAGAGGCTCCCCAGGTGGTCGAACAACGCCTGCACCACCGCGGTCTTGCCGGCGCCGAACGGGCCGTGGACGTACGCGTTCGGCGGGAGCCGCCCGTCGAGCGCCGGGTCGAGGTGGTCCAACAGCCGTTCCAACGTTGGCCCGCGACTGCTCGGCTCCGGTACGTGTGCGACCGGCGAAAACGCCTCCAGGTCGATCAACCCCCTCTCGTCGCCGCCGGTTCGGCGGCGTCTCACGCGTGTCTCGATGTCCATCTGTAGTCCCTGTCTGTCTCGGCTCGTCGTGTGCTGTCGTCTTCGTCGGGTTCCGTCCTGTCGCACGTGTCGGGTGTCCGTCGGCGTTCAGTGTTTCGGGATCGTCTCGTTGGGTGTGACTGTTCGGCGTCTGCGGCCGTTTACTATTCGAAAGAGAACGCCGGGAACACTTCTATCCGGCGAACCGCTCACGCCATGCCCAGCGCCGGCACCCACGACGTGCCGGCGAAGACGCCGGCGATGCCGAGGACGACGACGACGAGCGTCGCGACAACGATTGCCGCTGCTGGCGGATCGAAGTGTGTGTCCGAGTGTGCGTAGAACACCCGTTGGACGACTTCACCGACGAGCGCACCGAACGCGCCGAACGCGCCGGCGACCAACACCGCGACGAGCGCCTCCGTGCCGGTCGGCACGCCGCCGAAGACGGCGAGTGCGGCGGTGCTCGCCGGGAGCGTCATGTGGTGGGTGACCGGGATCTTCTCGACGCCCAGGTTGAGGAACGTCAGACTCGCCGCCGAGATACCGAACCCGAGGAACGCGCTCCCGGTCTCGATGGCGAGGAACCCGCCAACGAGGCCGGCGACCAGCCCGATCATCGTGACGTTCGCCCACTCGTACTGGTGGGGGAGCCACGGCTCGACGGCGAGCCGCTTCGACTCCACCATCCCGCCGTCCGTCGCGGCGTCACCGCTGTTGGTGCCGCTGGCGGTCGTCCGCATCTCACCCTTCTCGAACGGCGTCATGTCGAGGAGGCCGCGGTCGGTGCCGCCGATCAACGGGTAGCCGAACGCGACGCGGTGGAGTGCCGCCGAGACGACGACCATGATCGCGATCGGGTCCCACGGGAGCGCCAGTCCACCGGACAGCTGCCGGCCGAGCGCGCCGATGATCCCGAACAGCCCGCCGACGGCGAGCACGTCCGGACGGGTGCCCAGCGCGTAGGCGATGTCCTTCGCCGGGTGGTAGTCACCCTCACCCGGCTCGGGCATCACGCCGTCCTGTTTGGCCGCGTACGCCGCCGCCGCGGCGCCACCCGCGAACGCGATGTGTGGGCCGAACACCGCACCGAACGCCACGCCACCGGTCAGTCCGGCGCCGTAAACGCCGATCCCGGCCGCCTCGATCTCGACGCCCGCGATTGCCACCGCCTCGCCGGCGATGACCGCGAAGCCGGTGAAACAGAACGCCGGGAGCGCGCCGATGGCGGCTCCGAACGCTCCGCCCGCGAAGGCGGCGAGCAACAACAGGGCCAGATCGACCGGCGACAGCCCGATCACCGGAATCTGGAGGAGTAGCTCGAACATCGGTCACTCCTCCTGTGCCCAGTCGAGGGAGCGTTCGACGGCGTCGTCCCACCGGCTGTACATCTTGTCGGCCTGTGTGGTGTCCATCTCCGGCTCGAACGTCTCGTCGATCTGCCAGTTCGACCGCAGCGAGTCCAGATCCTCCCAGTAGTCGACCGCCAGCCCGGCGGCGTACGCCGAGCCGAGCGCGGTCGTCTCGTCGACCTCCGGCCGGGCAATCTCCGTCTGGATCACGTCCGCCTGGAGGCCACACAGGAAGTCGTTTTTCACCGCGCCGCCGTCGACGCGGAGTGTCGTCGTCTCGACGCCGGAGTCCGCCTCCATCGCGGTCGCGATGTCGCGTGTCTGGTAGGCAATCGACTCCAGTGTCGCCCGAACGATGTGTTCTTTCCGGGTGTCGCGTGTCATCCCGACGAGTGTGCCGCGCGCGCGGCCGTCCCAGTGTGGTGCGCCGAGCCCGGTGAACGCCGGCACCATGTAGACACCCTCAGTGGAGTCGACGGAACTCGCCAACTCGGCCGTCTGTGCGGCGTTGTTGATCAGGTCGATGTCTTCGAGGAACTCGATTGCGGCGCCGGTGACGAAGATCGACCCCTCCAGTGCGTACTGGACGGGCTCGCCCGACAGCTGGAAGCCGACGGTCGTCAACAACCCGTTCTCGGAGGTGACCGCCTCCTCCCCGGTGTTCATCAGGTAGAAGGAACCGGTGCCGTACGTGTTCTTTGCGTCGCCGGCGTCGAAACAGGTCTGACCGAACAACGCCGCCTGTTGGTCACCCAGCGCGCCCGCGACCGGCACCGCCGCACCCAGGAACCCGTCCGGGTCCGTCGAGCCGTACGTCGCCTCGTCGGCGGAGGGCCGCACCTCCGGCAGCATCTCCTGGGGGACAGAGAACTCTTCGAGGAGTTCCTCGTCCCAGTCCATCTCGTGGATGTCGAACAACATCGTCCGGGAGGCGTTCGTCACGTCGGTGATGTGTTCGCCCGTGAGGTTGTGGATCAGCCAGCTGTCGATGGTCCCCATCAGCAGTTCCCCGTCGCGTGCCCGGTCGCGCAGGTCACGCGCTCGGCTGGACTCCATCTTCAACGGCTCGGCGTTGTCGAGAATCCACTCCGTCTTCGTCGCCGAGAAGTAGGCGTCCACCTCCAGCCCGGTCTTCTCGCGGATCGCTTCCGTGCGGCCCGCCTCCTCCAGCTCCTCGACGCGGTCCGTGGTCCGGCGGTCCTGCCAGACGAGGGCGTTGTGCACCGGCCGCCCGGTCTCGCGGTCCCACACCACCGTCGTCTCGCGCTGGTTCGTGATCCCCAGCGCCGCCAACTGCCCGGCGTCGATGCCCGCGTCGTCGAGTCCAGCGAGCACCACCTCCTCCGTGTTCTCCCAGATCTCGACTGGGTCGTGCTCGACCCAGCCGGACTGCGGGTAGATCTGTTCGTGCTTCTCGTAGGCGTTGCCGGCGACCTGGCCGTCGTGGTCGAACACCATGAACCGGGTCCCGGTCGTCCCTTGGTCGATCGCGCCGACGTAGGTTTCTGTCATCTGTCGTTGTCCTCTGGCAGGCGTCCTCGCCCGCCTTACCCCCCACCAAATTAACGTATCATCATAAACGTTACTGCCAGAACGGGGGCGATAGTGAAGATACGGGTCACCACGCCACGAGAATCGTTCTCACGAGGCAACAAAACTCGGTGAAAAGCCGTGTGACCGGTGTGTTCGCGACGGCTACGCGGCGGGCGCGGAGCGATGTTCGAAATTCTTCACTGTCGCGACCGCGCTCGTCAGTGAACTGAAGTGCCCCCGGGTCGAACGGTGTCGACATGACAGAGTCGACGGCGGTACTGGTGATCGGTGGCGGAGCGACGGGTGTCGGTGTCGCGCGCGATCTGGCGTTGCGGGACGTAGACGTGACGCTCGTCGAGGCGAACGGGCTCGGGAGTGGCACCTCGGGTCGGTCACACGGGCTGCTCCACAGCGGGGCTCGCTACGCGGAGTCGGACCCAGAGGGGGCCCGCGAGTGTCGTGCCGAGTCGGCGGTGTTGCGCGACATCGCCGGCGACTGTGTGCGGAACACGCGCGGGTTGTTCGTCCAGTTGGCCGACGACGATCCGGCGTACTTCGAGGAGAAACGCGCCGCCTGTCAGGAGGTCGGGATCGACACCGAGGAGATCGACGCCGCGGCCGCCCGCGAGGCGGTGCCGGATCTGAGCGAGGCGACGGAGCGTGCGATGTGGGTCGACGACGCGGTTATCTACCCCTCGCGGCTCGTCGCCGCCACCGCGGCCGACGCCGCCGACGCGGGCGCCGACGTCCACACACACAGCCCGGTCGTCGACGCGACGGTTCGGGACGGCGTGGTCGACCGGGTGACGGTCGGGGGTGAGTTCGACGAGACGGTCGAACCGACGTACGTCGTCAACGCCGGCGGCGCGTGGGCCGGCCAGATCGCCGACGTGTTCGACATCGACGTGGGGATGGCCCCCTCGCGGGGTGTGATGGTCTCCGTCGACTACGACGGCCCGCATCCGGTGCTCAATCGGTGTCGCGACCCGGACGACGGCGACATCGTCGTCCCACACGAGGGCGAGACCGTGCTCGGGACGACCAGCGTCCCCGTGTCGAGCCCGGACGACTACGAACAGGAACAGTGGGAGATCGACCGTTCGATCGAGGAGTGTGCGGAGATGCTCCCGGCCGTGGGGGACGCGGACGTGGTCCGGAAGTGGTGGGGGGTCCGACCGTTGTACGCACCCGACGAGGCGGGGGAGGACCGCCGCGGAATCTCGCGTGGCTTCTTCCTCCTCGATCACGGCCGCGACGGCGTCGACAACGCCGCCAGCGTCGTCGGCGGGAAGCTCACCACCTACCGACAGATGGCCGAGGAGACGGTCGACCACATCTGTGAGACGCTCGGTGTCGACGCCGACTGTGTCACTGCCGACCGTGAGCTTCCGGCCGCCGACGACCCCGACCGACTCGACGAGTTCGTCGCGCGCTACGACGCGAAGGGACAGACCGACCGGGACGTGGTGACGGCCGACTGAGTCGAGAGGGCCGGCCAACCGGACCGTGGTGACGGCCGACTGAGTCGGGAGGGCCGGCCAACCGGACCGTGGTGACGGCCGACTGAGTCGGGAGGGCCGGCCAACCGGACCGTGGTGACGCCCGGCTGAGCCGGGGGAGCCGGCGGTGACAGAGCACTGTCGTCCTGACCGGACCGTTGAAGATGGGGCCGTCCAAATTGGCGGTATGCGCTTTGACCGCCAGAGCGGCGTGTTCCTCCACGTCACCTCGTTGCCGAGCCGTCACGGGATCGGCGACCTCGGCGACGGTGCCGTCCGATTCCTGGAGTTTCTCGACCGCGCCGACCAGTCGCTGTGGCAGGTGTGTCCACTCGGCCCGACGACGGCCGCCGCCGGCCACTCCCCGTACCAGACGCTGTCCGGGTTCGCGGGCGACCCGTTGTTGATCGACCTCGACGACCTCGGTGAGCGGGGCTACCTCACGGACGACGAGCTTGTCCCGCCAGACGGGGTCACGGCCGGCGAGACGGACTACGAGACCGTCCGACCGTTCAAACACGACCGGCTCCGGACCGCGTTCGAACGGTTCCAGGCGTCACCCACCGAGGGTGACCGGGCGGCGTTCGAGCAGTTCCGCGAGCGGGAGGCGGCGTGGTTGGAAGCGTACACCACCTTTGTCGCACTGCGTGACCGTCACGACGGCGCCGCCTGGACAGACTGGCCAGCGCCCGTCCGCGACCACGAGCCCGAGGCGGTCGCCGACGTTCGCGAGGAACTGGCCGACGAGATCGCTTTCCGGGCGTTCTGTCAGTGGGTGTTCGACCAACAGTGGCGACGGCTCCACGAGGCCGCCAACGACCGCGGGATCGACCTCGTCGGCGACCTCCCGATCTACGTCGCCTTCGACTCCGCAGACGTGTGGGCCGCGCCGGAGGCGTTCCTGTTGGACGAGTCAGGGTCGCCGACCGCGGTTGCGGGCGTCCCGCCGAACCCTGGCGACGACGGCCAACGCTGGGGGAACCCGTTGTACGACTGGGACCGGCTCGCGGATCGGGGGTACGACTGGTGGCTCGGGCGACTCCGCCGGTTGTTCGAGCTGGTCGACGTGACCCGGATCGACCATTTCAAAGGGTTCGACGAGTTCTGGGCGATCCCGGCCGACGCCGACAGCCCCGCCGCCGGCGAGTGGCGAGAGGGGCCGGGTGGTGACTTCTTCGAGACGGTCGAAGCGGAGTTGGGGGAGTTACCGTTTCTCGCGGAGGATCTGGGCTTTCTCGACCCCACCACGGTCGCCCTCCGGGAACGGTTCGGCTTCCCCGGGATGCGGGTGCCACAGTACGCCGACTGGTGTTCGGAGGGTGACCGCTCCCAGCCGATGCACTACCCCGAGGACAGTGTCGGCTACACGTCGACACACGACACGGACACGTTCGCGGGCTACTACGCCGACCTGCCGGAACGACAACGCGACTGTCTCCACTACAACCTCGGTGCCGACGGCCACGAGATCGAGTGGGACGTGATCGAGGCGGTGTGGAACGCCGACAGCGCGGTGGCGATCACCACGGTTCAGGACCTGCTCGGGCTGGGGAGTGAGGCGCGGTTCAACACCCCTGGGACGGCCGAAGGAAACTGGCGGTGGCGGGTCACCGACGACCAACTGGACGGCACGGTCGCCGACCGGCTGGCGCGGATCACCGACGCGACGCTGCGGTAGTGTGTCTCAGCAGTCGACACACAGCCCTGGGTAGTCGAAGTAATCGGGACAACACGGCGGTGACGCGGCCTGTGCGTCGATCTCGTCGGCCGACGGGAGCCCGACGGCCTCGAGTGACGGCGTGTCCGACCGTTGCTCGAACGCCGCGAGCGGCGTCTGTGTCACCGTGCCGTCTTCCCGTTGCCATTGGACGTACAGCTCCTCGTCTCCGGCCAGAAGCGTCGCCCCCAGTGCCGTCGCGCCGGCCGCACTGAGGTGTGTGAGCATGGTTCGTCGTTGCACAGTCGCATGACTCACTCCAGTCATATCAAATTTTTGCTGTTGCAGGTCCAGGATACTGCTAACACTGTTGTTCTATCACGCTGTGACAAAGAGACGCCGTCAGTCACCGGGATCGACAGCCGCCTGCGGTGGATCACCCTCCTCGGCCGCGGCCGCGCGGGTGAACACCACCCAGAACACGCCGGAGGCGACGATGATGAACCCCGCGGCGGTGTAGAAGGCCGCCTGCACGGAGACGAAGTCTTTGATCAGCCCCACGCCCACGGGACCGACGACCTGGCCGACCTTCCAGGAGATCGACCGGAGACTCATGCTGGAGGCGACGGAGTCGTACTTCTCACCCTCCTCGACGAACAACGCCATACTCGCCGGGAGCCGGACGCTGTCGGCGACACCCAGGATACAGTAGGCGCCGAACAACGCGAAAAAGGCCCCGCCTAACTCCTGAACCCCGCCGAACGCGCGTATCCTGACCGGGGTGATCGCGCCGTCGACGTACAACGACACCGGGATCAGCGCCGTCCCGAGCCCGTACAACAGTGCGCCGACGACGACGAAGTACTGTTTCTTCCCCACTCGGTCCGAGAGGTCACCGACGTACCCCTGTGTGAGCGACTTCGTCAGCTTCCCACCCGCGAGAATCCACCCGATGACGAGCGCGTTGATGCCGAACTCCGTGCGCGCGAGGATCGGGAGGAAGATGATCACCGCCATCTTGCCGACGGAAAAGGCTAGTCGGAACGTCACCAGCGCCTTCACCATCGGCAACGACAGCAGTGCACGCAGTGTTTCCCGCCCGCCGCCGGCGTCACCCTCCACGCCCCCGCCGGGGTCGTTCCGGAGAAACGCGAACACCAACAGGAACGCCGCGACTGTCACGCCGGACAAGACGACGTAGGTGAACGTGAACTCGTAGGCGTACAACAGGTAGCCGCCGACGGCGTCACCCGCCAACGATGAGAACGCCGCCACCTGGTTGTACGACCCCAGCCACCGGCCGTTCTCCCCGTCGGGTGCGATCGTGCCGATGACCGTCGAACCGGTGATCCAGAGGATGCTCGCGCCGATGCCTTGGAGCATCCGAACGAGGACGATGTGGACGGACGAGTCCACGAGCATGAACCCGAAGAAAACGACGACGTTCAGCGCCAACCCCGCCAACAGCCACCGCTTGGCGTTCCCCTTGTCCACCTGCCGGCCGAGCGGGAGAACGATGAGCAGTTGGACGACCGCGAACCCGGTCCCGAACAACCCCTCGACGAACCCGGTGGTGCCGAACTGGTCTGCGTACAGTGCCAACGCGATCAGGATCGTCGAGTACGCCTGACTGCGGGCGAACGCCGTTCCCGCGAGCGCGGCAAACTCTCTGTTCTTCAGGAGACCGACCGAACTACCGAAGCCCACTGTTACGTCTCGAAACAGTCCGGGCGGTCTTAAGCCCCGTCTTCCCGGAGGGGTGTGTGACTGCGTAGCAGCCACCGACGACGTGAGCGAAAACCTGTCCGAAAGTTATAAATGAAAGCTTATAATCACAGAGACACTAGCAAGCAGTATGAGCCGCCAGAACCTGAGTGAGAGAGAGGCGGTCCCGCTCACCCTCCTGTCTGCCGTGGACGGCAGTGAGGTGCAAGGGACGACGCGTCTCCAGAAGCTCGTGTTTCTGGCACAGAACGGGGGGCTGGACGACGATCCGATTCCAGACGACCCCGTTCCGGACGACGAGTTCGAGCCGTTCGAGTTCGAACCGCACAACTACGGTCCGTTCTCGGTCGATTTCGCGAAGACGTTGGATCGACTCGAGAACAGTGGACTGATCGAAACGAACACCGCTCGAACGAGTAGCGGTAACTCACGAAAAGACTACAGGATCAGTGAGCAGGGGAGACAACGGTTAGAGGAGTGTGAACTCTCTTCGGACGAAGAGCGTGTGCTGGAGGCAGTGAAGATACTGTACAACGATACACCCTTGCTCAAGCTGCTCAAAGAGGTGTACAACGACTACCCACAGTCTGCGGAGAATTCGGAGCTCGACATTGACCTGTCGTAGCGGCTGTCGTCTGACCAGACTCGAACAGAAGAAGATTTAAATGTGTAATTTCTTCGGCCTCAATAGTGGCCGTACTGACACAGTCAACTATCGGGATTTCGTTACTCCGTGCGCTTCTGTTTCCGATTCTCTTTCTGGCTCCAGGGTTGCTCGCGCTCCCTCCCGCACTGTGGACGGCTCGTCTCGGAGACACACTGTCGCGCCTCCAGAAAGTCGTCTACAGTGTTGTACTCAGTACGGCGTCAGTGTTCGGTCTGTATCTCGGATGGTCGTTACTCCGGTGGGAGTTCTTATCACCGGATGACACGATCCCATTCTGGACGTTTGTTGTCGCTGTTCCAGTTCATTTCTTTCTCACCGGGGTCATCGGCGTCACGGCCGGGGCGTTCATTCACAACTACGTCGAGACCGGGCGGAAGTTAGACGAGACCGACAACTGGGAGTTTGCGCTTTCTCGTTACGGCGACGACGAGGTGGTTGTCAGGACTTGTGGTGGGAAAGAGGTGCGAGGGGAAGTGGTCGACACTGCAGTGTTTGACCGTGAGGAGGGGCTCGAAGCGTCACAGTCGGACACTGACGGACTCAATACGGCTGGAGTGGACACTAGTGAGGGAATTCTGTTGACCGATCCGTCGGTGGCTGACCCCGAAGACGAAAAGAAGGTAGAGGGGATGTATAGTGGTGAGCAAGAACAAAGTAACGAACAGGAGGAGAGCAGTGAACAAGGAGAGAGTAGTGAACAAGGAGAGAGTAGTGAACAAGGAGAGAGTAGTGGACAAGAGGTGAACGCTGATAGTTCGTCTGTCAACACGGAGCCACTGCATCTTTCCGGCGAGGATACCAACTACGCGTACTTCCCGAGAGACGATGTTGAGGGAATTCTGTTTTTGGATAAGCTGACCGAGGAAAAAGGGCCGAGGCTGTCACGAGACGACCGGGCACAGGAGTTCCTCGGTGACGTAATGGACGAACTCGCTCCACAGAAGCTCACTCCCGATATTTCGAGAAGACTACACAAATGGCTGTATCGTTTGTTTTTGATTATTACATTGATTGTGTCTGCCTCATGGAATCCTAGATTTGAACCCTTCTGGCAGACCCCGTTGGGGGTTGGCGAGGCGCTACTCAGTATCAAAGCGTTGGTTGCGACTTTTGCTACAGTCCTGTTAATCGATGAGTTTGGCTCCACACAGTGTAGACAGTGGTTGACCTTCGGTCTCCTCGTCACCTCCTGGCTCGTCCCTCTGACACTCTCGTATCTCCTACTCTCACCACTAGGTAGTCTCTCGTTGTTGAGCGGGACAGTTCTGGGCCTAGTTCTCTCGGCAGCGTACAGCTACACCACTCGGCAGTACGGTTGGCGTCCGGCAGCGTACACGACGCTCGCTGTGTTCTCGTTTGCGTCGCTCTCTCACACGTTCCAGTTCGGCGTGTGGCCGCAGTCGATTGAACAGCTCTCTGCGACTGGCGTCGTCTTCTGGACAGGCGCACTGCTGGTGAACCGACTCCGTGTCGGTGACGGAAGCGGATTCAACGATACAGCGAAAGTAACGGCTGACGGAGTGGTGTGGCTGCTCGTTACATTCGTTTCGGCTGCTGTCGTGATCCCTTCCCGGATACCGTACACCGTCTCAACTACCGTCTACAAGTTCGGATCGTTACTCGTCGGGATCGTCCTCGGATCGTTTCTCGTCTGGCGAGCCGCCGAGAGGTAGCTACAACTCGATCCGTTCCACCAACGCGTCGTCACGCGTCGCGTTCACGGCGACAATCCGCACGTCGTCTTCCAACCCCGAGTCACGCAGTTTCGCCTTCAGCAGGTTGTCCACCTGGTAGACGCCGACCGCGCCGTCCATCTCGATTTCGGCGAGCACCGCCCGCTCGTCCCCCTCCTGTAGCGAGACGCGTCTGATCGCCTGCGAGGAGAGCGTGTCGATGCCGCGTGAGCCCTTCTTATACGGCATCCGCGAACGGCCACGTTCCATGTCGAGTGCGTCCGCGACGCGGATCACACCCGCCTCCGTCGTCAGCGGGTCCTCGGCGGTGTGGTGACAGAGAATCGCGTGGAGCACCTCGCCTTTCATCCGGACGGCGTCGGCAGTGTCGTAGAACCCCGAGAGAAGACGGTCAAGCAGGTCCGCCGCCAACGGGATCGAGTAGTAGACGTGTTCGTCGCGGTGGACGACGTGGCCGATGTCGTGGAGCGTCGCGGCCAAGGCGACGATCACGGGCTCGTCGGCCTCGTCGAGCCCCTGGTCGGTCGCGCCGTTGAACGCGACGCCGCCTCGTTTGAGCAGGTCGTACAGCGTCAGCGCCCGATTACGGACAATCTCGATGTGTTTCGCCCCGTGGTCGTTGTACCCCATCCGGGTGACCGCGTTGACGTTCTGCGCTTGGAGGTACGTCTGGATCTCCGTGTCCTCTCGGATCACGGGGAGGATCTCGTTGAGTCGCTCGTCCGGGTAGGCGTGGTCTGCCGCCGGGTCGTACGGCTCGGAGTGGTCTGTACTCACCTCACGGACAAGTGTGTCGCCAGACAAGTAGCCTCTGGTCGGTCGGGTCGCGGCGACGGCGTGAGTACAACGGGACCGGCCGCGCGACGACCGGAAGGACAAAGATCATACCGTCGCCGTGAGGAAGTCGGAGCATGGAGGCAGTCGTTCTCGCCGGTGGGTACGCGACCCGGATGTGGCCGATCACGCGGCACAGACCGAAGATGTTCCTGCCGGTCGGTGACCGGACGGTGATCGACGGCGTGTTCGCGGACCTGGAAGCCGACGACCGGGTGGAGGCGGTGTACGTCTCGACGAACGAGCGGTTCGCCGACGAGTTCGAGTCGTATCTCGCCGACTCGGCGTTCGAGAAGCCGGCGGTGTCCGTCGAGGACACCACCGCAGAGTCCGAGAAGTTCGGCGTCGTCGGCGCGCTCGAACAGCTGATCGACCGCGAGGGGGTCGACGACGACCTGCTGGTCGTCGCGGGCGACAACATGCTGTCGTTCGACCTCGCGGAGTTCGCCGACTTCTTCGAGCAGAAAGAGACGCCGGCACTCGCCGCCTACGATGTCGGCGACCGCGAACGCGCCAAGAGCTACGGGCTGGTCGAACTCGACGGGACGGAGGTGGTCGACTTCCAGGAGAAACCCGCAGACCCCAACAGCACGCTGGTGTCGATCGGTTGTTACGTGTTCCCACAGGAGACGTTGCCGTCGTTCGACACCTACCTCGCGAACGACAACAACCCCGACGAGCCGGGGTGGTTCGTCCAGTGGCTCCAACAACGCCAGGGGGTCGACGCGTTCACCTTCGACGGCGCGTGGTACGACATCGGCACCGCGGACTCGTATCTCGACGCGGTCGGCTACGCACTCGACGGGGGGACGCTCGTCGCCGACGACGCGACCGTGACGGACAGCCAGTTGGGGGAGAACGTCCATGTGATGGCGGGCGCGACCGTCGAGAGCGCGACCCTGTCGAACACGGTGGTGTTCCCGGACGCGACCGTGCGGGACGCGACGCTGTCGCGGTCCGTCGTCGACACGGAGGCGAGCGCGGTCGGTGTCGAGTTGTCCGGGAGCCTGTTGGGCCAACACACCGAAATCGACGGAAGCGGCAGGGAGTGAGTGTCGACAGCAGCGACCGACAGGGCGTCGGCGGCGTCTCAACCGTCTGCCGCCGAGAGCGTCACCCCAGTCGCGCGTCAGTGACACGAATCCGACCGCGGGTGCCGTCCCACTCCGTCTCGTAGTCGAGTTCGACCGGACGGTCCATGTGCGGGCCGTCGGTGACGAACGTCTCGAACTCCCCACCCTCACCCAACGGGTGGACACCGTACTCCTCGTTGAGATCGACCAGTTCCGCGAGCGCGTCGTGGTCCAGTCGGCGGCCCAACCAGGACTCGTCGAGACCGGCGGCCGCCACCTGGAGGATCGTGATCTCGAAGCCGGCCGCCAACATCCGTTCGGCGAGTTCGACGGGGTCTTCCTGCCACAGCGGCGCGAACAGATCGATGTCGAGTCTGTCACACATCCCCTCGATCCGGGAGGTCTGGAACGCCGACTCGACGGCGCCGGCGGTCACCCCGGCGAGCGGCCGGTCGGTCGCGAGCGCCTCCAGTCGGGCCTCCATCGGCTCTAACTCGCGGTCCCCCTGACTGCCGGCGTCGGTCGCCGTCGCCGCCTCGAAGTCGTCGGGGTCGACCTCGATCAACGGGACACCGACACTCTCGGCGGCCAACGCCGCGAGTTGGGTCTCCGGGACGTGGTACATGTACGAGTCGTCGCCCGGGTGGACGGTGAGCAGTCGCTCGACGGGGAGCCCCTCCTCCAGCGCGCGGTACAACGCCCACGAGGAGTCTTTCCCACCCGAGAACAACGAAATCCACGCTGCCGTCTCCGCCGTCTCCGTTGTCACGCCACCGGATTCGAGAGCCGGGTTGAAGTTCCTGACGCAGCCGCTCGTCGGTGTCCTGGCGGCCGTCCCGCCTTCCCCCCGGCCCCGGGTTTTTGTACGAAGCGGCCCCAGAACTGCTATGCGTGTGCGGGAACTCCCGTTGGCCGCGCGGTACCGCGACCACTTCGAGGGGGAGGGGATCGACGAGCTGTACCCGCCCCAGGCCGCGGCCGTTGAGGCGGGGGTGTGTGACGGCGAGAACGTCGTATGCGCGGTGCCGACCGCCTCCGGGAAGACGTTCGTCGCGCAGTTGGCGTTGTTGTCGGCCGACGGTCCCGGGTTGTACGTCTGTCCGTTGCGGGCGTTGGCCCGCGAGAAGTACGAGGCGTTCGCCGAACTGCCCGGCGTGAGTGTTGGGATCGCGACGGGTGACTACGACTCGGCGGCCGCCGAGTTGGCAGACGAGGACCTGATCGTCGCCACCTCCGAGAAGGTGGACTCGGCAATCCGCAACCGTGCGGCGTGGATCGAAAAGCTGGCGTGTGTCGTCGTTGACGAGGTCCACCTCCTCGGGTCGGGTGGCCGGGGGCCGACGTTGGAGGTGACACTCGCGACCCTCCGGCGCCGGACGACGGACCCGCAGGTGGTCGCGTTGTCGGCGACGGTCGACAACCCCGGTGCCATCGCGGCGTGGCTCGACGCCAAACTGGTGGAGTCCGACTGGCGGCCCATCGACCTCCGGACGGGGGTGTACGCCGACGGCACGCTGTCGTTTGACGACGGGACGACACAGTCGGTCGCGGTCGGGGACGGAACAACGCAGGCGGTGTCGGGCGACGAACCGACAGCGGCGGACGACGACACGGCCGCGACCGCCGCGTTGGTCGCCGCCGCGGTCGGCGACGGCGGACAGGCGCTGGCGTTCGTCCGGTCGCGCCGGGAGGCGGAGACGCTCGCGAGCACGCTGGCAGACGAACGGGTGGCGGAGCCGGCCGACATCGGGCGGGAGGCTGCGGCGGTCGCAGAGGAACTTCGCCAGACCGGGACGACCGAGCAGGGGCAACGCCTCGCAGAGGCGTGCGCCTGGGGGGTCGCCTTCCACCACGCCGGGCTCCGGTCGGACCACCGGGCAGTCGTCGAGGAGGCGTTTCGGGAGGAACGGCTCGGCGTGATCTGTGCGACACCGACGTTGGCGGCCGGGGTGAACGTTCCCGCGCGGCGGGTGGTCGTCCGTGACCAGCAACGCTACACCGGCTCCGGGACGGAGTGGCTCCCGACACTGGAGGTTCACCAGATGGCCGGTCGTGCTGGGCGGCCGGGGCTGGACCCGTACGGTGAGGCGGTGTTGGTCGGGACCCCGGACGATCACGAGGAGCTGTGGGACCGGTACGTCGACGCCGACCCGGAGGCAGTCGAGAGCAAACTCCGGGACCGGGCCGCCCTCCGGACGCACGTGCTCGCGGTCGTCGCCGCCGGCTTCGCCGACTCGCAGGCGTCGATCCTCGATCTGTTGGGGGAGACGTTCTACGCCCACCAGACGCCTGACCCCGACCTGGGCGGGGTGGTCGGTGACGTGATCGCAGAACTGATCGAAACAGAGATGCTTGCGTCCGCAGACGAGCCGGGTGTCGAGTTGACCGCGACGGCGTTGGGTGCGCAGGTGTCCAAACAGTACGTCACCCCCGAGACGGGTCGGCGGGTCGTCGACGGTCTCCGCCGGGTCGAACGGATGCCAGACGAGCAGGTGACGGCACTGACCGTGTTGGCAGTCGTGTGTGACACGCCGGACATGGACGACACCTACCTCGGCAACAGCGAGCGAGCGTCGTTGTACCAGTTCGTGCGGCGCCACGACGCGGAGCTGCCCGTCGAGATAGACGAACGCGACGCGTTCGAGTCGTGGCTGGAGTCGGTGAAGACCGCACGCATCCTGTTGGCGTGGACAGAAGACGCGAGCGTCGCGGAGTTGGTCTCGGAGTACCGGATCGGCCCGGGTGATCTGGAGTCACGGATCGAGCGCGCGCAGTGGCTGTTGGGTGCTGCCGAGGCGCTGGCAGCGGTCGTCGGTGTCAGCGTCCCGGAGATCGACCGTGTCCGGGGACGGCTGTGACCGGTCGGCGGCCACGCGACCGGCTCGGCCCCGACCGTCGCCACCGGGTCGTGAGAAGACAACTGCGAGGATTCCCGAGAGATTCAAACACACTGCTCTCGAAGGCCGGCCGTGCTCGGCGAACTACTGGCGACGCTCCCTCGGTGGCTCGTCACCGGGCTCCTGTTGGGGGTGGTGTTGTCGGTCGGGGCGGCCGTGGTGTTCGCGGTCGGGATTCGGTTCGCCCCGTCCGACGGCCGAGAACGGAGGGGTGACAACGGCGGTCACGCCGACGGGACGGCACGCCGTCGCGCGGAGATCAGGACGTACCTCGGTCGGATCGACGAACGGTACGTCGAAGCCGCGGAGCTGTCAGAACAACGGGTCGCCTTCCACCTCCCGGATCGGGGGGTGGCGATCACGTTCGACCCGCAGACGTACTTCCGGCTGGCCGAGGCCGACGGGGCGACCGGCAACGCGGAGTTCGATCCCGATCCGGAGCCAGACGGGTTGTTCGTCGTCCTGATCGAACAGGAGATGCCCGGCCACCACCTCGGCCAACGGCTCCCCTTCGAGGTGCCGGAGATCGACAACCGCGAGCCTTCCGCGGCCGACCCCGTGAGGGAGGCATTCGACGCGCTCGATCTGCCGACGACCGCCGACAGCGACCGCGTGGAGTCTGCCTACCGCGAACGGGTCAAACAGGTCCACCCGGACCAAGGCGGGGACCGCGAGGCGTTCACCGAACTCCAGGAGGCGTACACGACGGCGCTGAGCCACGCCGACGGGGAGTGAGACGTGGGCGACGCGCAGATCACTACACCGGGTGTCGACAGAACTTTATCGGCGTAGCCCGAGACAAACTCTCGTGAGCACACGACACGCGAGCGCGACCGGGTTGTTTGGGCGGGTCGGGAGCCGGGCGTTCCTGACGGCCGCGTGGATCGTCGCTGCCACGGCCACCGCCGGGAGTCTCTACTTCAGTGAGATACTGATGCTGGTGCCGTGTGAGCTGTGTTGGGCCCAACGGATCTTCGCGTACCCGTTGGTGGTCGTTCTGGGCGTCGCCGCCTGGGAAAATCGTGCGGCGGTCGTGCGGAGTGTGCTCCCGTTGTCCGTGACGGGTGGTGTGATCGCCGCCTACCACTCGTACATCCAGGCGACCCCGTCGGGTGGCTCCTGTGGGGTCGACGGCGGTTGTTCGTCCGTCCAGTACCAGTTCGTCGGGCTGTCGATTCCGAATCTCGCGTTGACCGCGTTCGTGTTGATCACGTTGGGCGCGCTGGCCGCGTGGGTCGCGGAGTGACGAACGGCCACGGCGACTGTCTGTGGGTCGGCGTCAGTACACGACGTACAACATCGCGTAGACGACGTTGCCGAGGACGAACGAGACGAGCCACAGCGACGCCGCCACGCGCCCCACACGCCGGTGGTTGGAGTCGAAGATCTCCTCGACGGGGCGGGTCGCCGCCAACAACACCACGTAGTACACCAACGGGATCGAGGCGATGGCCAACAGGATGTGGACCGCCAGTGTCGGGAGGTAGACGAACTGGTACACCGTCTCTGGCCCGGGGAACGTCGCCGGCCCGTCGACAGCCACCTTGTAGAGGTAGAGCACCAGAAACCCGACGAACAACGCCAGCGAGGTGAGCATCAGCGCGCGGTGGCGTGCGACGTTGCCACGGCGGATCTCGCGGACGGCACCCACGATGGTGACCACCGCGGCAGTGCTGATTGCCGCGTTGACGTGTGGGATCAGATCGAACCCGCGGTCAGAGAGCCGTGGGAGCGCGCCGACCGGCAACACCTGCAACGCGGCGCCGAAGACGAGTGCCAACGAGATCACCGTCGCGAGCGCGGTCAGCGCCGGAACGTGGTCACGAGCCGTCTGCATACCCGTGGTTCGGGCGGCGACGATTTCACTCTGCTGAATCGACGGCGACTCAGGGGGTCGGCGCCGCCTTCTGGAGTGCGGTCTCTGCGATGTTGCCGCCGTAGTCGGCCGCCCGAGAGACGGAGTCGACGATCAACCCCAGCAGTTGCGCCCGAGCGGGGTCGAGATCGCCCAGCAGGCTGTCAATCTCGCGGGCCCGTTGGTCGATCTCCCGGACCCGGCTGCGCGCCTCGTTTGCCGTCCGGGTCGCCTCGCTGGAGTCCTCCTCGAACAGGGCGTCCATGGCGTCGTCGACGACGCCCGCGGCGTCCGCCCGGAGCGCTTCGAGCGCGTCGGTCAGCTCCGTCGGGACACCGGTGTCATGGTCGAGTTTCAACGAGAGGTGGGCGATCTTGGTGGCGTGGTCGGCCGTCCGCTCCAGTTGCCGGGCGCTGGCGTGGTAGTCGAAACACGCCTCACGGTCTAATCCGAGCTCCTCGGCGGCCTTCGGCGTCCGGAGCGTCGACCGGAAGATGCGCGAAACCACCATGTACAGCCGGTCGACATCGTCGTCACGTTGGATCACGTCACGGGACATATCCGTGTCCCCGTCTCTGAGCGCGTCGACGGCGTCTTCCAACATCGACAGCGCGATCAGTCGCATCCGTGTCACGGCGTTGTGGATCGACAGCTCCGAGGAGTCGAGCAGGTCTCGGATCACCACCCGGTCGCGGGTCTCCTCTAACACCTCCAACCCGACGAGCCCCTGGACCGTGTCGCGGATCGTCCGGCGTTGGTCGTTGGTGATCCGGGAAGACTCCAACGCGATGATGTCGAACCCGGAGACGTACATCGTCATCACCGCGCGGGTGAGTTCCTCGCCGGCCAAACTCCCCACGTCGAGTGTCCCCTCCGTGCGTTCCTCTTCCGTGACGGGTGTGAGAAACAACGAGTCCCCCTCCGGGTAGAACTCCACCTCACTCCCGGCGCTGACGCCGTTGTCTGTCGCCCACCCTTTCGGGATCGACACCGTGTACGTGGAGCCGCCCGTCACCTGGACTTTCCGGGTCTCGACCATACGTTTCCGTACCGACAGTGGGGACAAAAGCCTGCCGAACATCTATATACTCCCTCGAAGCTCACGAGACTACAATCAGTCTGTGCGTGTGAGTCACCCACACACGCCGAGATATATACTGACGGCACGCCACAGAGAACGGGGTGGTGTGTGGGTCGGCTACCGGCGTCGTCGGGAGCGAGACGGCCTGCCACGGCACAGTACGGGCCGAGCGAGCGTGTGACATGCCCCGCTCGACGACGGCCGGCTGGCGTCAGACGCCCGTCTGCAGACACCGCCTCGGCGACACGGGAACCGTGACGGTGGCTATATATCTATCAGTACCGCTCCACTGTCTGGCGTACCAGTCATATCAACGTTCATACGAGTACCGCGCGCCGATTAGTTCGATGTCACGAGGCGACGGTCAGACGGCGGAGTCAGCATCACGGCGGAAGTTCCTCGCGGCGGCGGGGGCAGCGGGCGCAGTGGCCGTGGCCGGCTGTAGCGAGGGCGGCGGCAGCGGCTCGGGTGGCGACGGGCTCTCCGGGAGCATCAGCATCACCGGTTCCTCGACGGTGTTCCCGTTGGCGACGGCGGTGGCCGAGCAGTTCGTCACGGCCGAAGAGGAGGGTGGCGAGGGGAACACGGAGGTGGACATCAACGTCCAGTCAACCGGCTCCGGTGGTGGGTTCGAGAACTTCTTTTGTCCCGGCGACTCCGACATCAACAACGCCTCGCGGCCGATCAAAGACGCCGAGCGGTCGAGCTGTGAGGACAACGGCGTTGAGCCGGTCGAGATCAAGGTTGCCACCGACGCGCTGACGATTGTCGTCAACAACGACAACAACTGGGCGACAGAGTTGACTGTCGACCAGCTTCAACAGATCTGGGGGCCCGACGCGGGCGCAGACCAGACGTGGGCCGACATCGACTCCGACTGGCCCGACGAGGGGATCGAACGGTACGGCGCCGCCGAGACCTCCGGCACGTTCGACTACCTGACCGAGACGATCAACGGCGAAGGGGGTGCCCACACCCAGGACTACGAGCCGACGGAGAACGACCGCTCGATCGTCCAGGGGGTTCAGGGGAGCCAGTACGCGATCGGTTACTTCGGGTTCTCGTACTTCTACAACAACCCCGACGCCGTCACTGCGGTCGCCGTCGACGACGGCGACGGGCCGGTGAAGCCGTCGTTGGACACGGCCGCCGCCGGGGAGTACACCCCGTTGTCGCGCCCCCTGTTCACCTACCCGAACGCGAACGCGCTCTCGGAGGACCACGTCGCCGAGTTCTGCCGGTACTTCGTCGAGCAGAGCGGCGTCGAGGACGTTGTCGCCGGCGACGTGGGGTACGTCCCGAACAACGAGGACACCGTCGCGGAGATGCAGTCACGGCTGGACGACGCGATCGAAAACGTCAACTGACTGAACTGGGACAACACGAGCGGGACGAGCGGTCAGACGAGACCGATGAGTGAACGAGACAGCGTCGATCTGAGCGGAGACCGAGGGGCACAGGACGTTCGAGAGTCGATCTACCACGCCGCGTTCCTCGCGTGTGCCGCGGTTTCCGTGCTGACGACGCTCGGGATCGTCGCCGCCTTAGTGGTGCCGACGATCCAGTTCGTGAGCGAGGTGTCGGTGTCGTCGTTCCTGCTCGGGACGGAGTTCAACCCGAAGATCAAGCCGGTGTCGTTCGGCGTGTTGCCGTTGGTGTTCGGCACCCTGTTGGTCACCGTCGGCGCCGCCGCGGTCGCGTTGCCGGTCGGGTTGTTGACCGCGATCTACCTCAGCGAGTACGCCAGCAGCCGGCGGCGTGCGGTGTTGAAGCCGTTGCTGGAGGTGTTGGCGGGCGTGCCGACGGTCGTGTACGGCTACTTCGCGTTGGTGTACGTGACGCCGTTGTTGAGCGCGATCCCCGGGCTGGAACTCGGGACGTTCAACGCCCTGTCGGCGTCGTTGGTGATGGGGATCATGATCATCCCGATGGTGTCGTCGATCAGCGAGGACAGCATGAGCGCGGTGCCGGACTCACTCCGGAACGGCGCCTACGGGCTCGGCGCGACCAAGTACGACGTGGCGACGAGCGTCGTAGTGCCGGCGTCGATCTCCGGGGTGGCCGCCTCCTACATCCTCGCGCTCTCGCGGGCAATCGGCGAGACGATGATCGTCGTCGTCGCGGCCGGCCAGAACGCCCGACTCCCGTCGTCGGCACCGGAACTCCTGGGGAGCTTCTTCCAGTCGACACAGACGATGACCGCCGCGATTGTCCAGTTGGGGCTGTCGGATCTGGCCGGCGGGACGACCGGCTACCGCGCGTTGTTCGCCATCGGACTCACCCTGTTCGTCATGACACTCGTGTTGAACCTGATCAGCGACTTCGTCGCACAGCGCTACCAGGAGGAGTACTGAGATGGCGACAGACACCGACACCGGGCGGGCGAGCGGGGAGTCCGGGTTCGGCCGGGTGAGCCGGCTCCGCGGGCAACTGTTCGAGTCGCTCACGCTCGGGGCGTCCGTGTTCGGAATCGTCGCGTTGGCGGTGTTGCTCGCGTACGTGTTCTGGGACGCGTTCGGACTGGCCGCCGCCGAGCCGGGGTGGTACGTCGTCTTCGCCGGGTTGACGCTCCTCCCGGCGGTCGCGTTCGTCTGGTACGCACGCCGCCACCCGGCGGTCGGCGAGACGAGTTTGGAGCTGGTGTCGACGGCGTTGGCGGGGGTGCTCGGCGGGTTCGGCCTCGTCGCCGTCTTGGAGGTGATCGCGGGCGACGAGGTGTGGTTCACCTACTTCTGTACCGTCGTCGCGCCGTTGGCCGGGCTGTACGTCTACAGCCGGGTCGACCGGACGGTCACCTGGATTGGGGTCGGCTCCCTCGTCGCGCTCGTCGGCGGACCGATCGTCGGTACGCTCCTGTTGGGGCCGCTGACGACGGCCGCGGCGTTGCTGGGTGCGCCGTTGGTGTATCTCCTCACGGTGGTCGTTCCGGCGGCGGGGATCGTCCGGTACGTCGTCGACGACCGGCTGGGGCTGGGGAACGGCAACTACGCGGCCGCCGGACTGCTCGCGGTGGCCGTCCTCGGCGTGCCGCTCGTCGACCGGACGGGGGTCGCCCGGTCCGCCTGGCTGCTCTTCGTCACGGCGCTTGCACCGACGGCGCTGGTCGTCTGGAACAACGTCGCCGACGGCCGGTGGCCGGGGGTGGTCGGCCCGGCCGGGGTCGCCGGTGGGCTGGCGGCGACGGTCGTGGTGACGGACCTGGTTGGGATCACCGGGCCGGCGCCGTGGTTCGACTGGCAGTACGTCACCAGCGATCCGTCACAGACGGCCGCCGACGCGGGGCTGTACCCCGCGATCATCGGGTCGGTGTTCGTGATCGTGCTCGTGGCGGTCACCACGTTGGTCGTCGCTATCGGCGCCGCCGTCTACTTAGAGGAGTACGCCCCCACGAGCGGTGTCGCCGGCGCGTTCGCCAGGCTCGTCCGGATCAACATCTCGAACCTGGCGGGGGTGCCGTCGGTCGTCTACGGACTGCTCGGGCTGGGCGTGTTCGCCAACCTGGCGAACCTGGGCGTCGGGACCGTGATCACGGCGGCGTTCACGCTGTCGTTGCTGATCCTCCCGATCGTCATCATCTCCGCCCGGGAGGCGATCCAGTCGGTGCCGGACTCGCTCCGGCAGGCCTCCTACGGGATGGGAGCGACCCGGTGGCAGACGATCCGACGGGTGGTGTTGCCACAGGCGTTGCCCGGCACCCTCACCGGGACGATCCTCGCGTTGGGGCGCGCAATCGGCGAGACGGCGCCGCTGATCATGATCGGTGTCGCCACCACCGCGTTCAGCCCGCCGTCGGGGTTGTTCAGCCGCACGTCCGCGATGCCGATGCAGGTGTTCGTCTGGTCGAGCTACCCCAGCGAGGCGTTCCAACACGGCGTCGTTGCGGCGGGCGTGGTGACGTTGTTGGTCGTCCTGCTCACGATGAACTCGATTGCGATTCTCGTCCGGAACAAGTTCGAACGGGAGACACACTGATGTCACGAGACACCACACAGACGGAGTCGGGTACAGACCCCACCGAGCCGAGTACAGACCCCACCGAGCCGAGCACAGAACCTACCGAGCCGAGCACAGACACCGCGGGTTCGGGGACGGATGGGGCCGACCCGAGCGCAGACGCCGACCAGTTGGTCGACACCGACCCCGGCGGTGGCGGGCTCTCGGAACGCGAGCGCCGCGAGACGGCGGCCACGGAGCCGGTCGTCACCGCCCGCGGGTTGGACGTGTACTACGGCGACACACAGGCGTTAGACGACGTGTCGATCCAGATTCCGGCCAACCGGGTGACCGCGATGATCGGCCCGTCGGGGTGTGGGAAGTCGACGTTTCTCCGGTCGATCAACCGGATGAACGACCTGGTGGACATCGCGCGCGTCGACGGGGAGCTGTTCTTCCAGGACGCGGAGATCTACGCCGACGAGGTCGACCCGGTCGCACTCCGGCGGCAGGTCGGGATGGTGTTCCAACACCCCAACCCGTTTCCCAAGAGCATCTACGACAACGTCGCCTACGGACTGCGGGTGCAGGGCCGGACGGACGACCTCGACGCGGTCGTCGAGGAGTCACTCCGGAAGGCGGCGCTGTGGGAGGAGGTGAACGACCGGCTCGACGAGACCGCGACGGGCCTCTCGGGGGGCCAACAACAACGACTCTGTATCGCGCGTGCCATCGCGGTCGACCCGGAGGTGATCCTGATGGACGAGCCGGCGTCGGCGTTGGACCCGGTCGCCACCTCGAAGATCGAGGATCTGATCGCCGAACTGGCGGAGTCGTACACGGTCGTCATCGTCACTCACAACATGCAACAGGCCGCCCGGATCTCCGACCGGACGGCGGTGTTCCTCACCGGCGGTGAACTCGTCGAGTACGACCGCACGGAGAAGATCTTCGAGAACCCCGAGAGCCAACGCGTCGAGGACTACATCACCGGGAAGTTCGGCTGAGTCGCGGTCTCGCGGCCGAGTGGTCCGGCTCTCAGGTTGTCACCATCCAGGTCGTCCCCGAGGAGTAGCCCCACTTGTCCACCTCGACATCGAACTCTCCGTCACAGATCGCGGTCATGTTGGCGCCCACCTCCTTGGCGGTGAGATCCAACTCCTCGGCGATCAGCCGGGACTTGAAGTACGTCTGGTCGTCGACGTTGGCCCGGAGGTACGAGAGGATGCGCCGTTGTTTGCCGTTCAGTTCCGTGCCGGTCGTCTGTGTCGCCGTCGTGCTCATACTCCATTCCACGTGAGCCGCCCCAAAAGCCCGTTTGGTACGTCGGATTAACACGACGCCGTCGTGCGATTACGATCCGTGGGCGCCGCGAACGAGCGACCACGGGAGCCGCACGCCAGCGGCGTCGGTACGACTGGTTAACACGGAACGCACACGTCGGCGCGCGGGTGGTTTCACCGGACGGGGTCAGAAGGTACTTACACGAAGGTGGACCAACCAGTGACGATGACAGAGCGGGCCGTCGGGGTGAGTGTCGTGCTCCCGGCGTACAACGAGGCAGAGACAATCGCGGAGACGATCCGCGTGACGCTCGACACGCTCGAGGAGTTCCTCCCGGCCGACGGGTTCGAGGTGATCGTCGCCGAGGACGGCTGTGACGACCGGACACCGGAGATCGCCGACCGGATCGCGGCAGAAGACGACCGTGTCCGACACCTCCACAGCGACGAGCGGCTCGGCCGTGGCGGGGCACTCCAGTTCGCGTTCGAACGCGCCGCCGGCGACACCCTCGTCTACTTCGACACGGACCGCGCGACGGAGATGCGCCACTTAGAGGGGTTGATCGAACGGGTGCGGTCGGGGGAGGCGGATGTGGCGACCGGCTCGCGGTGGATGCCGGGCGCAGAGGCCGACCGACCGCCCGAGCGTGGGGTGCCGAGCCGGGTGTACAACGGGCTCGTTCGGTTCGTGCTCCGGTCGGGACTGCGCGACCACCAGTGTGGGTTCAAGGCCGTCTCCCGGAGCGCGTTCGAACGGCTCGGCGACGACGTGGCCGACGACCACTGGTTCTGGGACACGGAGCTGCTCGTCCGGGCCCAGCGTGCGGGGTTAACCGTCGCGGAGTTCCCCGTCGAGTGGGAGCCAAAAGGCGACTCGAAGGTCGATCTCGTCAGAGACGTGTTCGGGATGGGGAGCCAGATCTGCCGGCTGTTCTGGCAGCTGTCCGTCGCGCCACGGATCGACCGGACGGTGACGGTCGCCGCCGGCCTTCTCTTCACCGTCGTCGCGCTCGGACTGATGACGGTGTACATCCCGGTCGGGGAGGTGCAGGCCGCCTTCGCGAGCGCCGACGCCCTCCCGGTGGCCGCCGCCGCGGCCGTCTACCTGTTGTCGTGGCCGCTCCGTGGGCTGCGCTACCGGGATATCCTCGCGGAGTTGGGCTACCACGAACGGGTCGGGTTTCTCACGGGTGCGGTGTTCGTCAGCCAGACCGGCAACCTCGTGTTTCCGGCGCGGATCGGTGACGGCGTCCGAGCGTACGTCGTCAAAACCAGACGCGCGATTCCGTACCCGACCGGCGGGGCGTCGTTGGCGGCCGAACGGGTGTTCGACCTGCTGACGATCACTGCGATGGCCGGGGTGGTGTTGGCCGGCCTGCTCGTCGGCGGCGGCACCGAAGACGTGGCGAGGGCCCTCTCCGGGAACGTCGGCGGCGAGGTGTTGACGACGGCCGCCGTCCAACAGGCGGTCCAGGTCGCCGCCGGGGTCGGGGTCACCGCAGTCGCCGTCCTGCTGGTCACGCTCTTAACCGCTCGGTCGGACCGGAATCTCGTCCGTGCGGTCGTGGAACGGGTCTCCTCAGACTCGTACGCCGACTACGTCGCCGGTGTCGCCGAGCAGTTCGTCGGCGGCGTCCAACGCGTCGCGGGTGACCGCCGGTCGGTCGCCCGGATCGGTGCCAACAGCGTCGTCATCTGGACACTGGACGTGGTGACCGCACTCCTGGTGCTGGTCGCGTTTCCCGCGGTGGAGCTGTCGCTCGTGAACCTTCTCGCGGTCGGCTTCTTCGCCGTCTCGGTGGGGAACCTCGCGAAGGTGTTGCCGTTGTCGCCCGGCGGGATCGGGCTGTACGAGGCCGCCTTCACCGCCTTCGCCGTCGGGTTGGGTGGGGTGCCGGCCGCGACCGCGTTCGCGGCGGCCGTCCTCGACCACGCGGTGAAGAACCTCGTCACCGTCGCCGGTGGGGTGGTCTCGATGTTGTCGCTGAACGTCTCGCTCACGACCGCCGTCAGCGAGGCCGACGAGGAGGAGTTGGAGACAGAGGCGGCACCGACGGACGGCTGAGGAGTCGACGCCACCGACGCTCACTCGACGACGGAACGGAACGGCGCGAGCGCGCCGGCGACGGCCGTCCGGAGCGCGTCCCGCCGGTCGACACGCCCGCCGGTGACGACACCAGCAGTGCCGCGACCGCGGGCGACACCGGACTCGTCGAGCAGGTCGTCGATGACCGGCCCGAGTTCCTCGCCGTCCCGGACCCGCCGAGCCACCGCCGGCGGGAGTGGAAACGACGGCCCGGTCGCGACGCCGACCTCCGTCCCGTCCGTGACGGCCGCCCAGACGAGCAGGGCGAGGTCGCCGCCGGCCGACTCGGGAGCCGCCGCCCCCGCCCCGTCGGCCACCTCGGCGGGCGCCCCCTTGGGCGCGTCCGCGGACGCCCCGACGACCCGCTCCGCGGGGGGC